>Ga0209611_10001723_pt1 | contig 37828 bp, 25 predicted proteins | sample S1TSphgellanicum_3_FD_187693 | JGI IMG/M metagenome (GOLD analysis project Ga0209611, IMG submission 187693) | Host-associated microbial communities from peat moss isolated from Minnesota, USA - S1T2_Fc - Sphagnum magellanicum MG (SPAdes) (version 2) | ecosystem: Host-associated > Plants > Peat...
CCAAGGTTGGTGCAATACTTATGAAGGTAGAAAAGTGAGCAGGGTAGCTATGTGTGAGGTCAGGTCCAGGGAAAAAGACCAAGAACCAAAAAAAAAAAGTACAATGGTCAGCAGCAAAAAGAAATGGACTGTCATGAACCCCATCCGGCGCCGAATGAAAAAATGCAAGGTATCCAGTGGACAGAACGGCCAACTGGTGCATTGGTGGCTGCTGGTTCACTCTGGCCATCTTGCTGTTACCATGCACATAGTCAGAGCAGTTCCACTGGTGTTTGGTATGTAACCCTGCAGAAATATTTCTTGCATCCAAGATTAGTTAGTTATTTCTTTTTTTCTGTTGAAATTTGACATTTTCCAACACAGAAATTGAGAAAAACTTTGGAATTTTTTTTCTAGTGTAAATTTGACTAGTTTTTTTTGTTAAATCTTGCAAAAAATTCGATATAATAAAATTGGGAAGGAAAAAAAAAACTGAAACCCACCCGTAAAACTAAAATTGGGACTCCAAACACCTGCACCAATCAAAGTATCTAGCCAATCAACATCAGGTATTGGGTTCTGCTGTGCCCTTTACCAGCCTCAACATCATGTGGAAAAATGTTGGACCAAAACCATTTTGCTGAGCCAAAACACATGTTTTGACTTTTCTTCTTTCCAATTCTCTTTTTCTGGGGGGCACACACTGAACGTCCCTGGAACTGGTCTTAGCCAAGGGCTATAATATTAGTGTGTACTAATACACAGAGAATGTTGAATAGGCTTGTGTGCAGGTGTGAAGAAAAAAATGTTACAACCAATGAAATTGCTGGATTTGGTGGTCCGAGTTTTTTTTTTCTTAGTTATCTTGAGTGACATTGCTAATTAAATGTGTAGTAGGGTCCAGTAGGTTTGTGAGAATTTTAGAGGACCAATGGAAATGGTAGAAAAAGACTATTATTTGGAATGTTCAACAGAGTAGGGTTGTGTAAGCCTGCAGGGTTTAGGGTTTAACCTCAAACCCTAAACCCTAAACCCAACCAATGTGTGAGCAACAGCTATGCATCTGATGGCATGGGCATTTAGAGGTGTCCCATAGAAGTGCATGCATGCATGCATAAGAGAAGTTCGAACTCCATTCAAATGGAAGTTTTAGTTTGGACCTCTCCCTTGGGTAAATGGGTATAGCCATTAGGCAACAAGCTGCTTGTTTTGTTGTGTCTATTGGCTTTATTATTGCAGTCAGCCCTTCCATGGTTCTGCTGCAAAGATTGCTGTGACGCAACCCTTCTCCCATGACAGACTATTCCCATGGCTATTCTTTCACTAACATGTGCATCACTTACTTCCACAGTTCTCCATTGCAAATTCATATCAGGAAATTCAGACATTGCCAACAAGTTTTTTATATTCTAAATAGCATACGACAAGGTCTCGCTTCAGTTCCTTGGCTGGATTCCTTGATATTTGTTTTTGAATTAGATCCCAACAATTCACCACAATCAACCAATCTGCTCAATCTTTGCTTCAAGGTTTGCCTAAAGAAGTTATAGTATTCTTCAAATTAATCTACAGGTGGCAAAGTTCTTCTCAGGGTTTCATTCATTGTCAGAACATAACTCTAAACTTCTTTCTTCACTCAATCCCCATACCAATTGTGTCATTGCACATCATGATTGTTAATGTCATGTCTCATCATCCAAGCATTTTGTGTATGTGTAATTTTGTCTTGTATGTAACAAGTGAAATTGTTGTCCTGTCACATTTGCAACAAATTTCCAGAATGAATGAAGTCAAGTTTTGAGGCAACTCTTGATGAATGACTCATGAGCTTTTTACTTTTTTTAAACAAATGTTGTATCAAGACAAAATGAAACACATCCCTGTTGCTTCCAATGCTACCTGGTCAGACGAATCAAGATCAGTCCTTTTCATGTTTTCATGTTTCAACAGCAAAAGTTCTAGCAAAATCTCAATGAATTCAGATTTCTCATTTCATTGAGATCTCACTCCTGGCATGTCTCCACTAAAAGTTCACAGCGATAGTAAACATTGTAGTGCAGGGTAAAGCCCTAGGGTGGGGGCATTCTCAAAATAAGGGGCCTAGGATGAGGCGATAGCTGAGTCTGGCCCCACATTTTGGGAATGTCTCCCATCCATAGACTTCACCTATTGTAAAGCACAAGGCAAAATTTTATCATGAACCAAACCTATTTAGATCATGAGGCGTATGAATGGGAGGGTTCTTATGCCTACTCCTCAATAGTGGAAGGTTTTTACACCTACAAGTAGGCATAATTTCCCTCCCATCCTTGAGGATTAGGCATAATATCCCTCCCAATTTCTAGGAGGGAAATTGATGGATATAAGGTGCCCTCCACATACACTACAAATTTTCTCCAAGTGCTTTACGAGATCAGAGCATTGTATTGGAATCAAATGAAGACCATATTTACTACTGTCAACACAACATCTCAAGAAAAAATTTCTTTTCATGAATGCAACTTTTTCTTGGACTGAACTCAAAAGAAAACACAAAGACATTATGAAACTTCCATGGATGTGTACATGCTTCAATATCAAAAGCAACACATCCCAGATATCAATTTCACTCAACTTGGCCATGTTTTCTTACCTTTGTCTCTCTCCTCTCTTCCATTGATGCTCCCATACACTTGCTCGGCAGCACCTTGCACATTTGTCACCATCAAACTCTATTAAAATCTTGAGCATAGGCTATGATTGGCAATCTTTCTTTGACATCCAGTTTGATGGTTTCAGTTGAATGCCAAAAGCACTTACTTTATCCAATGTAACCACAACAATGTAGACAAATGAAACCCTTGAACCTGAACAGTCTGATGAGTAACTGCAAAATCCTCTTGGATTTCATCTAAGTACAAATAGATGCCTAAATTACCATATTACTTGTTAACTTCTTATTCTGCAATTGGGTATGAGGGCAGCAACATGGCAACACCTTACTTTAGAAGTCACCACCAAGACAGGGACCACATCCATCAATGTCAACTTCTAGGGTTCAATCACATAGAGTTGGGCAGAGTTCTGAGCATGTAACATGCCAAGGAACCATGGTCCCAGTATATAACACATGTTCCTGAGTATATGACATTTGCGTGCATTCATACAAGAGCATGGCATCCCACACTGATAAATTTGGCAACTCAGATAAATTTGCAGCAGCCAACAGATTTTGAAGAGGAATGGAACATGAATTCTCAACCATTGTTTGTCTGGTTTTCTAAACTTGCATCTCAACATGATTCTTGCAAGATTTTGACATCAAAGAATTCCACTGATTGCAGGAACCTAAGCGTGTTTGGACTCTCTATAATCAATTCTTGTATTACTCTTCTCACACTTGACCTTAATTTCTTGCTGACTTTGATAAAATGAGGCCCCAAAACAGCCAATTCTTAGTAGGGAGAAAAAGGTTTAATTTCTTATATACACTTTGGACAACCTCTGTTACTGAAAGTGTCACATAAAACAAGGAAGCTAAATTGACTTGTGACAGCACCCCCATCAGAGGGACGAGAGGAAGATAGGAAGAATGTATCATGAAAATAACACATACTAGATTGACAACTTTTGGGCCTCTACCAGTGTTTATCACATCCAACAAAGTGTTAAAAACGTCAGGAATCAAGGAACATCTACTGCACAAGAGCTGTAGTTGTGGTAGACAAATTGATTGGTCATTTGTGCTCATTACTGACTTGTTGGATCAACACCCACATACTTTATTAGTTTCCAAAGATCAGCAACCTATAGTATGCACTTTGATTCAGCTCAAGAATTTTTTTCATTTCCAACCTGTTTCTAGACCAGTTGAGTATCCTGTGCCAGGTGGTGGTGGCTCTACCTGAGAGCCCAGGTTAAGAGTAAACGACATTTCTCAAGTCAGAATTTGTAAAACCATATATTGCATTGACCTTCCTACACTGCAGTGCATTAACCAAAAATCCTTCAACAACTACAACTCTTGGAATTGGGATCAATGCACAATGTGATGGATCATGGGTAGGGTTCTGTCTCATGTCCTTGAATCCTTTTTGCATGTGATTGAAGACACTGGTGCATCCACTCTGTTGCTGTCGAGGCAATGTCTGTGTGCACAATACTAAAAATATGGACTTTAAAGAGATTCATTGAACCATGTCTGGCTGGTGTTGAGCACAAATCTGCAGTTTCAAAAGCTGTCAAGGTGACTGTAGCTGGGTGATCATCATAGTCTTGGCCATCACCAACTTGCCAGGCTCCTCTTGCATTTTTCCACTATCAAGGTCAATCATCCAAGCATCAAGGTAAGCATAACGTGTGAGTCAAAAAGGAAAGATGATTGAAGGGTATTCTGGGCCCCGGCCATTTACAACTTTTCATTTGTTGCTTCCAAAGTCAGATGTGCTGCTGGTCTGTGCACTGTGTGGCCTGATCAAATCAGTCCAATTATTGGCAGCTGATTTCAATTCTCCTCCTTTTGCTAAAGGAAACACTGGTTACATAGCGTGTTCCTTGTGTAGAGTAATGGGGAAAAGCACAAAGATGTGCATTCAGATATAATAATAGCTGCAGATGCATTCAGTTTTCAATTCAAGAAAACAGATTGATGCATTTGTGGTGAGCTGAAGAAGCATCTCACTTGCAGCCTCATTGCCAAAAGAGCTCCCATATTCTGCCCAAAACCATCATCATCAACTACAATGGTGAAAATCCCAGATCACATGCAGGTACCCTCAATGTGATGCAAAACTACTACCATCACAGTAGCAGAACTCCACAACATAGATCACCATTTTCTGGTTGCAGAATCTTTAAAATCCCAGTGATGGTGGTGGCAACTGGTGATTTCTGGGGCACCATGATTATGTCATGTCAAGATTTCTCCATCAGCAGCCAGCCATGTTTGCACATGTGCAAAACTGGACTCTTAACAGATTTCTAAGCATGGACACCAGTTGCAGCAAAGTCATCTTGTCAGGGAAGGTGGAAGCTATTCCCTGAGCCATTGCAATGGATCAGACCAAGAGGTGTTCAAGAGCAGCAGCAGCAAATGTAAGGTTTTGTGGGCGCCGCCGCCGCCGCTGCTACCCGCTACTACACAAACAGGTGATCCGTTGTGGGGCCCCAGTGTCCTCCTCCGCCCCAACGACCACGTCGCGGAATGGGTGGGGCCACCTACTTTTTTCTGTCACTTTGCTTCATGTGAACGTCATGATGTCGAAGTTTTCTTTATCGTTCTTTTGCTGTCGGGAGGGAAGCGAAGGCTTTTGTCATGGTGGTCCATCATGTTGTTGTCTGTCTGTTTGTTTATCTACAATTCTTCTCTCTCGCCGCCGGCAGTTCTTTCAAGGGTCGTGCTGCATTTGGTTGCTTCCAATCTGCACATTCCAGAGTTTCTGCTAGGATCCGTGGCTGTGCTACTGCAGCCCAAGTTTTATTTGCACTTGGAGTGGGGTGTTCCGCTTCTTCTTCTTTCGTGGATTGCGAGGACTGGAAAGTCGTAGGAGCGAGGGAGGAGAATGAGTCGAAGCTCAGATGATACATAACTGTGACTGGTGAAGGAACACAGTGGAAGAAGAGGGGAAAAGAGGAGCAATGGATACGCAGCAACTTGTTGAGATGATGGCAGGACTCTTGGGGAGGAGAAGACTTCGGTGAAAATCTGAAGCCAAGAAGGAGAGAGAACGGAGAGTGGGGTGGCGGTACGATGTTAGAAGTGGAGCAAATAGGAGGAGGACAAGGAGGCGAGCAGCAGCGGCAGCGACAGCAGCAGAGAGGGAGCAGTTATCTACATCAAGCGCAGCTCGCAGGGCTGAAGCGGCTATCCGCAAGGGCGGCTGCAGGGCCGCCAAAGGCAGCAGGCACACGAAGAGTCTACTTCTCCTTCTCTGCTTACGCCCAGAGCGTGATCGAGCATCTCAAGAGGGCGCAAATACCAGTTGCTGCAGGACTGTCGGATAGAGAGTTGGATAGAATCGAAGCGACTTTCGGCTTCACATTTCCCCCGGACCTCAAGGCAATTTTGCAAGAAGGGTTGCCGCTCGGGGCTGGTTTTCCCAACTGGCGGGCGAGGAATTTGGAGCTACTGAGAACAAGGATCGAGCTGCCGCGCGCGGGAGTGTTGCACGAAGTCGCGCTTAGAAGCTTCTGGTGTAAGCAGTGGGGACAAAGGCCTGCACAAACCCATCATGCTGTCCACATCGCCAGGACTGCCTTACGAGCGCTCCCTCTCCTGATTCCCTTGTGTGGTCATTGCTACATTCCTTGCTCCCCTAACGTGGCCGGAAACCCGATCTTCTTTGTGTACAAGAAGGATGTCGTCTACTGCGCTTACGATGTTGCGGATTTCTTTGATCGTGAGTTATTCTTAGTGCATCCATGCACGGATCCTCCTGTGGATGTCGCGAATTGGGGGGAAGAAACTGGATTTCCATTGGGCGAGTTCCCTCTTCAGAAGGTGAGCAATGGAGGAGGGGAGAGCTTTCACCACACGACTCTGGATTCATTACGCAGAAGCTCAATTGCGTCTTCAGGTGTAGACTCTTCGGAGGCATCGAGCTCAGGAGCATCGGAAGGTGGTGCAGGAGAAGAGATGTGGGGGCGGAGTCTGGATTTTCTCGCCAAGCAATCAGAGGGTTTGCTGCATGGGAATGTCAAGAGGACAACGACTGGATGTGTCTTGAGTGAGGCATCAAAATTGAAAGAAGGGAGACTTGCAACAACCACCCAGCAGCTTGTAACATTGTCAAGAAGCTTTGATAAAAGGTCCCAGGAGTCTGGGAGGATTCACAGACCAGAGAAGGCTCTCCCTGGCAAAGCATCGATGTCAAAAGTCTCACTGATGATGCCTCCCTGTTCTGCAAGAACACCACGACTCATCGACTTCTGGAGTGATATTGCTGCTCATCAGCAGAAAGCCTCCTCTTCTGTTGGAGCTCAAGTACTAGATGTGCTGTCCTCTCCTCCTTGCTGCAATATGAATGATGATCATGATATCATCACAAGACAGTCCCTGAGATTGGATTCTATCACTGCGCATTCTTCAGATGCAGATCAAGCTGTGCCCAAGGCCAGCAATTGGGTGAATTGCTATCTTGAGGAGATGTCGATCGTGCTTCGCCAGGGAGGGTGGAGAGAGGAGGACATCTCTGACATGATGGGAGCTGAAGCTAGACTGCCTACAATGTGGGACCATCAACTGGATGTGCAGGTGAAAATCTAGCAATCTGTTCTGTGAGTGTAACTCTGGTGTCAATTGCCCTGCTTATTGTGCTCTTAGAATGAAATGAAAGCGTGCAAACAAACAGTTCTGCAAGTCTAGAAGCATGGCAGTACTCTCTGGAATGAAAGAAAAGCTGATAAACTCCAGCTTTTCAATTGCAGGGGCATTGCAGTACTCTCTGGAATCAAACAAAAGCTTGTAATCAACAGCTCTTCAATTCTAGGGACATTGGAGTGCTGTTTGGAATCAAACAAAAGCTTGTAAACAAACAGCTCTTCAATTCCAGTGGTGTTGCAGTACCTTCTGGAATCATAATGGATGTGGTTGTTGAAATTTGTTGGCAGGCAGTGCTGCTAAGTTTGGCAAAGGAAGTTGAGTTTCTATCCACTTCATTGAAGAAGGCAGGATGGAGTATACCAGATATTTCAGAGTCTATGAAATGGGATTCATGTACCTTGTGGTAAGGATTATATCTTCTATGGTCATCACAAGCAAAATTCTTAGGTCCCAGAAACTTCATGATTCATTTTCTTTTCCATCATCTACTTCTATTGGCCTCCAGTCATGTCAAAATTGCATCCAACCAACCTTTTCAAACTTTTGCAGACCTCTCTACACCTTCTCAACAGATGTTCTATCCAGATAACTCTTGCATTGTTGAATTCAGATGTCATCTTTGTAACCAAAGTTTGTGATTGTCTGATTAAAACACACTATGCAGATCATCTTTTCAGCTCAAGCAGTATGCTATTGACATGGGTGTGCAAGATGAAGGATCAAATGGCATATGGTGCTTGCATCAGAAGGTTACAAGAAGCAACATTTCAAGACTAGGAATTTCAACTACACCCTGATTGATAAATTTATTGTTGGGTTTTTCTCTAGACATGTGAAGTATCTTTTCCATTTCCAGTTCTTTTCCTCCATTCATAGCAACCATATTACTTGTAAATTGCTAGAGAGCAGCAGATAGGCATTGACCAGTTTGAAGAAAGCATGAAGCTCTCAAACTGTGTTAAAGAGGGCAATTGGCACTAAAATTTTCATGGGTGATCCTTCCTTTGTCTTTTGTGTGAGATCACTTTGCCTCAGTAGACAATTGTAAATTACTAAGCACCACAAATGAGAAAAGATCATGTGCTGAAATCACTCAGTTGTGCAGGTCAGCATTGTGTGGATGCTTGCTGATCTGCAGATAGTGTGCCATTTGATGATGCATGGGTTCTTGTGAATGTAGTGGTCAAACAATTTTAACTGCACTCACAAGAAGGGAGGTGGGCATGGCTTATGGTCATTTCTTGTTTCAAGTATTGCTGTGTTTGCCCTATTTGAAGAACTTCTGTCCTAATTGAAAGTATGGATTGATGAGCTCTCTCTGTGTATAGTTTTATGAAACAGTTTGGGTTCCAGAAAGGACAACATTTGAAATGTGTCTTTTGCAAGTCATTGAATGTCTGTGTCTTATAAGCTTTCAGTTCCCCATCTTTCTCTTCGTGTCTTTTGCTTGATCCATATTAGCATGGGATCTGGGAACTTGCACAACATCAGTCAATCTGTTTTATCAGAGTAGAACGCAAGCCCCAGTATTGTTTTTGTTAATGTCTTCTGATAAACCATTCTTGGTGGATGACGATGTCATTTTCCTATGTGCAGCTCATTTAGTTGATGGACTTTTGCTGTCACTAATGATGGTACCATAATAACACACCAAAATTGCTGCATTATGCTAAGTTTTTCACACACCCCCTTTTCAACTTGAACTGTGTTAAAAGCTTGTAATGCTTGCCTCCATATCATTGCAATAAATGCAATACTGCCAAAAATTTCCCTTCCACACATAAAGTGCACACCGTCATGAACCTAATGATTGCAGTGCCCATTGCACAATGCAGCTAAAGAAAAAGGAGACAATCTTCTTGCCTTTACTTCTAGTAGTTTAAAATCCTATCCTACAACACATCTTACAATGCAACCTAAGCAGTTGTACACCACAAAGGTAAAGGCATTTGGTGTTAACCAAACTAAAGGTGCTACACTGCAATGTTGAGAAAAAATGTGCAATGGTTCCAGACTTTATTGCAAGTTTGAACAAATTAATGAAAAATGATGAAACAATGTTACATGGTACGGAAATTCGATTGCAACATGGACATGATAGAAAAAATTATTCTCCCATTCATTGAGTTCTTGTAAAAATTATTCTCCCATTCATTGAGTTCTGGACAAGGTGTTTGCAAGCAAAGGTGTCCATAAATGGATGGCATCAAGTAGTTTTTTTTTGCACCTTTGTAGATGATAAAATAGCTCACACTAAATGATTCTCCAATTCTATGAAAGGACATTTATATATAAGATTCATACATAATTTGGCTTAATATAAGATTGAAATTATTTGAAAACTAATTCTTTTCAATAAATGATGCACTTTTGAATTTGGACAACCTACAAGGTCACAATACACGAAAAAGGCTTATAATTGCACTCACCATAGTTGAGTCATGACTTGTAATGAAATAGGAAAATTTTCTTTCCAAAATTGATACATGTAATTCACAACTCAAAATAGAGGTCTCCACACAATTTCAACAAGGCATCTATGTTCTATGCATTTTTATGCATATCAAAATTAACCCAAAATGGCAAAGTCCTTTACACCTGATTTTCATCAATTTTTCCTTAAATATTAAAATTCTAACAGAGGATGTGTTACATGGTTTCAAGTCATTTTTTTCAAAAAGGCGATTCTTTAAAAAAATTGGATTACGAAGACGATGATGTCATGGGACATGTGTGCTTAATTTTGCAAGGTTTTAGAGGTCATAGGCACATGTTGTCTGAATTTACAATCGGGGTTAATTGCTTGTTGTTTAACACAAATTGCAATTAATGTTGATGTTTGCAACATCTAGTGAACTATTTGGGTAACTTGTTTGTTATTGCATGATGGGCAATAAGTAGTTTGATGTTGGTAAATTGTGCGAAAAACAATAAACTTTCACACTTGAGGTTGAAGTGTCGTGTAATATTTGATTGGTGGCTTGATGTTGCTTAGAAATGAACAATGAATGTAGTATTTTTACACAATGTTGATTTTTTTGGAATCTTGTGTGATTTGATCTACCAAGAAGCTTGTGGTGTAAGGATGTGAAAACAAACAACTTAAAGCAACAAAGGTATGGTAAGTTCCAACAACTTTTAATGGAAGTTCTTGGTTTTGTGTTTTTTCTTTCTAGTTTGAAGTATGTGTTGGCATTGTAAAATGTTGTTGTACATAATAATCCTTTTTATTGTGAGGTTTAGGTTTCAACACATGTTAATCATGATGGCAAACTTGTAAAACAAACTTCCCAAACTCACCTAGTTTTGTATTTATTGATGTACATGAGACTTGTTGAGTGGTAATTAGCAAGATTTGTTGCCTATTGATGTGATTTCAGGGCATTTTTGTGTCCCAAACTCATTAAAGAGATTGTGATTAATGATTGTGTTCTACAAATTCTTATCATTATGATGTAGGTTGTTGAAGCTAGGAACACAAGGTATTTTTAACAAGTTCACAACTAAAGGTTTGTTCTACTAAATGATTATTATTAAATACTTTTTCATCAATTAAGGTTTCTAATGTCACCTTTAACAAATTAAGAACTTGCAATGTTGTCAAACTTCATCATGTGCTTACAATCTTTTCATTTATAAGTAATTGTGATGTTGTAATATATTAATGGAAATAGGATTAGAATAGTAACAAGAGTAATTTTTGACATTGAAAAAATTTATAATAATGAAAAAAATTTATTGAAATTATTGAATACCTAAATTTTTTCTTGTTGGTCTATTAATTTTTAAAGTTATGCACATTATACCAATGATTAAAATTTTCAAATTAAATTTTTTTTGAATTATAAAATTTTAGAAAATAAAGGTTAAATTTGATTATAATTGTAAACAAGGGGGTGTCAACAAGGTAAAGTAGACCAAAAAAAAAAGTAGTCCATCCAAATCCAACTTAAAATGAAATAATTTTTTATATAGACAAAGAAAGTAGATTCAAAATATATTTAAATCAAAATATGAAAAACTTGTCATTGCATTTAGTTTATGGGAAGTTAAATATAAAATTTGAAAAAATTTGTTATCATAAAAGTAAGTTAAAAGTACATTTGAAATTGATTGGGTCAATATTGTGTTCAAACCTATTTCATATTAAAAATTTGATATGTTATGATTATAACATGCATAATTTGACAATACATAAGTATATTTTAGGGCCCCATTAACTTGAAATTTAAAAAAAATCAATATTTCATTTACATGTAACTCATTTTGTAAGATTGAACATCTTGTGCAAGTAGATGCATTTAAAAAAGTTCTATTTAAATTTCCTTTCAAGATGAAGCTTTTCAACATTTTAAATATAAAATGAAAAATTATCATCAAGTTAATTATTGTACAAGATAATATTTACACTTTCAATACGTTAAAAAAGGTTCATGGTTACTTGTATTTTTTTGACACAAAATAATGATCTACCTCCTTTACTTTGCTTTCACTTGCATGTATGGCTTTTTTATGCAAGTGAACCTTCAATTGAAAACTCATGTGTGCAATTTCTTTATATTTGGCATGGTAAAAAATACATGTAAATTTTTTTATTAAATTTTAACCATGGGAGTTATCACATACATATAATAATAAAAAGGCTTGAAAGTAACAAGCTTATAAAAAATAGTATTGGGCAAGTACATATATAATGGAACCTTTGTACATAGATTAAAATTAATCCTAATCTTACAAACCAAATAAAATGGTATAAACTTGTTGTAATAGTTTATTACTTCATAGGAAAATCCAATGCTACTTCACAACATTCTCCTAAAATACCTTCATTACTCCATATGGTGATCCAATGCTACCACTATTGATACTTAACATGTCTAATATGTCATAATTTTGTGAACCTATAAATTGATTCCAATATTGTCCCTTTTCACCAATAGGTGTTATGCAATGTAAATAGAGAACAAATAGGTTTTCAAAATAATCACAGTTCATATTTCCTTACCATTTTCATTATCAATGGCAAGTAGAATGAGATTTATTTATAGCCAAAAATCTTGTTGGAAGACAATTTTTGCTCATGTTCATGAACTTGAAATGGAATGTTCAATATAATTGTGTTAGGTATGTTTTGAAAACCAAGATTGAAGCTTAAGAAGTTTTGAAAATTAAGACCAAAGTTTTAAAATATCATTATGTGCAATTGCAACATAAACAAGAGGATTAATACATTATTCAAGTCACTTCCCAACATTAGCTTTGCTATCATGTTCAATAGAAAAGTTAGATACATTGTCGAAGAGTTTCATGAGGTTTTCCTCCTATGTACTAATAATTTGAATATGATTTACCATTCCAATGAATTAAATCTCACCATAAAATAACTTACCAATACCAATTTCAATTTGATTGGTATCAAACTTCAAAACCACAATTACTATTGAGGACACTCAACTAAGCTAGTGGCTAAAGGGTGAGGTTGCCATGGCAATTGGGAAAATAAAATAAAATTTATGAAAATAAAAAAATGATAGGAAACTATAGAGTGTTGCCCATGTAATTCCTAATTTTGATGAAGACGACAATTTTTTAAAAGGATATTCCTACCTACCAAAGTTTCACCACATTTACTTTAATGTTTGGTTTTTTAGATAAAGTAATTATGTTTTATTTTATGTCTTTGGCCTATGAACTTTTAAACTATTCATCACAAACTTAGCATTTCATGACTTACTAATGGAAATTGTGCAAAATTTGTTCATTGGTAATTTGTACATTTCACGCACTAATATCATGCATTGAAAACACATTTGACACATGGATTTATAAAAAGATGTGAAATTCGTGTGACATTCATTCATTCATAGGTTCATACTTTATTCATTAACACATTTATTTATGAACCAAATGTATTTTCAAAGTGTGACATTTGTGTGTAAAATGGACGAACTTATGAATCAATGAACTTTGCATGATTTTCATCATTAATTTGTCGCATGTTAAATTTGTGATGTTGTCATTGTTACAATATTTCTCATAAGGTTTAACATTTAATAGATTATTAAGTGAAATGGATAATGTCATTCACAACAACGATTAAACATTGAGTAATACCAAAAAAATGATTGTCAAATATATTAAAGGGCCACAAGTTTTAAACATACAACAATATAATAATTGCTTTCAAAATTCCCCAATCATAGTTGGCATGAAATGAAAGGTTTTTCATCAACATTTGATAAGATGCAATCAATATCAAATCCCAACTGGACCCTTCCTTTTCATGTTATGTGAGTTCAAATAATTACCTTGGTGGTTATAGTTGGATGTCGTTAAAATTATTAATAAAATTAATTTTTATTTATTTTTGGCTACTAGGTTAGTGAATGTTAAACTAATAGTTAAAATACTTATGTTAACTTACTTAATATTTAATCTAAAGATTTTCACTTACTAGGACCTATCAAGTAGGTGGCACATATTCAAGATTGGTATATGAACCTGACTAGTCTATACAAAATTAGATACTTGTCCAAAATACCTTTCACACCTGGAAGTTGGTTTTGGTGAAATTTGCCAACACCACAAGTGTCAACATTAAACTACAAATTTTTTGAGGGCAAAAAAATTAGTTGTGCCATAATTATGGAGCACAAAGGTAATCACACATGAGTATCATGGTTTGTATGGAGTATCCATTAACTTTTTTCATTGCCTCGTGTGATCACACCACAACTTTTTTGGGTACATTTCTCTCTTCATTTCCTTCATTCTCACCTCACTTCCCTCACTATTGTTCTCTTTTCACTTTCTTTTTACACTCATTCTCTCCTCCATTCTCATTCTCTTTTGCATTATTCATTGTCATCATCATTTGCACTTGCTTCACATTTACTCCACACTTGTTTCATGTTTGTTTCTATTTGCAGATTGGTCCTTGTTGCCATTACTTTGTGCTCACTTCATTGTCGGTTTCTGCTTGCAAATTGCACCCTACTATCATCATAGACTATTTGTAAACTAGTCCTTGTTACCATCATGTTGCACTTGCTTTGTTGTTTGTTTGCACACTGCAACCTATTACCATCATAGAATAAAAACAAGGTAGATTCTATGATATTGTTTCAAGGTGTGGTTTTTTTCATTCATTTTCTAATTGCATCGTTTTAGGTATGTTTTCTTTGTTTCTTGGTTTTTTGTCCTTGTTTGATTGTGTTTGTTTATGTTTTCTTGCGTTTATTTGTGTTTGTTTGTGTTTTGTATGTTTCTATTTCTAATGTATTTGTTGTACTAATTTTAAGTGGCTTTTGAGTTTTTGGTTACAAATTGGACAACAATGGATGATTAAGTTCTTTTCCTTTTCATGAACTCGATTATGCTTTTGGTGGATATGATACAAGAAACATTTAAAGAAGCATGTTCAATCAACTCTTCATTTTTCGAATCCAATGATTCCATAAACTCCCAATAAGTGTTGGAGTCTAAGTATGTGCTACTTTTTGCTACTTTGTATAAATTTTGAATCATGTGTGCATTCAATTTTTTGTTTGATGATTTGGGTCGTTGGGGTGAAACCTAGAAGTACAACTTGGTTTTCGAGGTTCCTTTTGATTAAGTTTGATGAAGATTGCTAGGTCAAAAAAATTTGAATGTCTAAACCTACATTGTTCAACATTATAGAAAAATTAAGACCCATGTTAAAAAAACATGATACCAAATATAGGAAAACAATTTATGTTGAAATATATGTTTGTTGTTCAATCTACAAATTAGCTTAGGGTGCAATTTTTTTAATTTGTTGTGACCATTTTGTAGTTGGAAGGTCTACAATCTCCTTTATCCTATATGAATTGTTGATGCTTTCAACATTATGTACTTTTGGTATGATTTCTTGACCTCTAGGTGCAGAAATGTTAGTTGTCATCACAAAATTTAGGAAATGGTGTGGTCTTTCTAGTGTGAAAGATGATATAAATGTAACCCATTTTTTGTTTTAACATTATGTATTTTTGTTGAAAACTATTACTATTATAAAATTCGTGTATACAACATAGGGGCACAATGTGTTGTTGATTGCAATAAAAAGTTGATTAATGTTTTGTGGGGCTTCCAAATAATATTAATGATTCAAGGGTTTTATGTAGGTCTAATTTATACAAAAAAAATTTAATAAATGGACTATTTGAGCATTGTAGGGTTTTTCAAAATGGATTTGCACCTTACCTTTTGGGTGATAAGGGATACCCATAGCTCTCATTGATTATGACCCCATACAAAGAAGGGCAACACTTTGTCATATAACTTTTCTATAACAAAAAACATAAAAGGGTTCATTTCATGATGGATAATGTTTTTGGCATACCAAATAAAACCTTTTGAGAATTACTAATAAGATTTGATTTGCATGTGTATTTCTTGTTAAATATTTTTACTAATTGTTGTATTACATAACCTACTTCAGTTTCAAACTAAATCTAATATCTTGAAGGTTCATGAAAATCATTGAAATGAGTGATGTGCAAGTAATTCAAGAAACAAACATGGCACACAAATAATTCAATACAAATATTGAAGAATATCAAGTAAATTCAATTAAACAACAAGAAATGTTTAGAAAAGCAATACCTAGAGAATTATGTAGTTTCCGTAAACAACAAAACTATCATTCTATGATCTCATCACAAGGTTTTCATCTCATTTTACATAAAATTTTGCTTTCAACTTCAAATCATTTTTTTGTTAGTTGTTGTGATCTACAAAATCGTTGTTAGTGGGAAAATCCTTTCATGCAAGTTCAATATTATTGAAATTTCCAACCCCTTTGTTTTTCATAAGCACCATGCTCATGACCTAAATGTCAAACATGTGATGGATTTCATAATGTTGATATGAATTTCGTTGATTAGCTTGTCTCTACCTTTGAAATAATTTAGTTGCTTTTCATATATTCTCTCTTGTGTTATTGCAAGTTTATTTTCAATAACAAACTTATATCATGCATTTTGTCAATTGAATCAACCAACACTTGGTTCCCCTTGTGTGTGGCTTCAACAATGTTTTTATGCATAAAAGAATAACTTATTCTGACATTAAAGCTACGAGGAGTTTGAGATCCACCACCTGCATTTTAAATTATTCTATTCATTAAGGTTGGGGTTGTAGACTTGGGTAATGGGGTGTCAACTAAAGTGTGGATGGGATTGTGTGTGTGGGGTTGTAGTCATGGGTTTTGTCAAGGGTTCAATTGCAATTACATTTCAATGATAGGTCTAAACCTTGTGGTGTTTATTGAATAATACACATTGGGGTTGTTGTCACAAGTTCTATTAAAGGTTATATAAAAGATTATGTCATAGTTATAACTTCATTGAAAGACTTAGATTGAGGAAAAGGTGGCACAACCAATGTCTGTCCACCAAAGTTCATGAAGTGTTAACTTTCATTAGTTCTTAAAAGGTCTTCATTAACCTAGTGTTTTCAGTTGGTTCTATTGGATTCAAGCTATTGGGATTGAAAGTTGTGTCACAATCATTTATAAGATCTCACACATGAGGTGGGGTGAATATGGGTCTATTTCCCATGAATTCATAAAAATGTCATATACATTCTTGTTAAAAAATTTGGAAAAATGAAATCTAGCCTTATTTTGCAAGCTTGTTGGTGAATTATCTTCATTGTGCCCAATGTTAAACATGTAATAAAAAATATTTTGAATTCACCTAAAATTGAATCCATTTGTTTTTCCATGTAAGTCCATTTTTCAAATGCTCAAAACAACTTACAAACATCATGATAATTTTTTTTTTCCCCACTTGGTAGGAACAATTTCAAATTGGCCTTGTGGGTCAACTTTGTCCAAGGCTATATATTACATGTTTGTTTATTTTGGCCTTGATGAAGACCATTATTTCCCCATGCTCCCAATTTGGTTATCGTGGTTTTATAATATGAACTTCATCTTAAAGTAATTTTCATCTTAAAGGAATCAAAAGGAATGTATTAAACAATGCAATTGACTTCAATTTTCTTTCATGGATAAGTAATGCATACATCTATGTTTGGCAATGTTCATATAATGCATTTGATTAAATAATGTAGGATACAAATTTTTTGAAGGCTACAAAATCCTTTATGAAAAGGCTACAAGCAAAATTATTATTTTCCCCCCATTTGGTTGATTTTTTCTATTTGATAGGTTAAAAATATGTGGCCCCAAATGTTGGCAAAAGAAATTTTCATGCAAGGAAACATGTTAAGTTGCATATTTGCATATTTGGTTTTTTAACAAAATATTTATGCATAATTACATATAGATGTGAAAAACCATCACCACCACTATCATAGTTTGGATCATATCCAATATCTCTCACTTAAATTTATTCCATTTAGATTTTGTATTTGGAAGATAACAAAAACAAAGTCCTTGAGTCCTATGGTGAAAAAGTGATACCCTGATTGTGAATATGCCCTCTTGCCTTTGTTTTTCTTTTATGTTGAACTCCCCTCATCAATGATATGGATCTTTACATTGAATTTCAAATAGTGAATTGTGAATCAACAATTTCTATGGATGTAGATGGACATTCACTTTCAGTCATTGTTGATTATATTATGGATTATGCATGGAAGCAATTTAGAGTACATGCACTTGGTAATTCTATAAAATTCATGATTATTTGAACATTCAATTTGTAACTAAAATGCATTGAAGAATTATGCATCTAGTCAAAACTGTGAATTGTGGATGCAAATGGACATTTGATTTCAATCATTGTTAATTATTATGAATTGTGCATGGAAGAAGTTTGGAATACACGCACTTAGTAACTCTACAAAACTCTTGATTCTTTATGCATTCAACTTGTAATTAAAATGCATTGAAAAACTATGCATTTAATTTGAGTTGTGAATTTGGACGCAAATGGACACTCTTTTTTGATTTTTGCTAAATATATCTTGGATTGTGCATGGAAGTTGTTTGGAATACATGTATTTGGTAACTCTACAAAAATATTGACTCTGTGCATTCAATTTGTAATTAAAATGTATTGAAAAATTATGCATATAGTTTGAACCGTGAATTGTGGATGTAGATGGACATTCACTTCTAACCTTTGTTCTAAATTGTGCATGAAAGAAGTCTAGAATACATGCATTTGATAACTTTGTAAAATTCTTAACTTTTTGTGCAAAACTATACATATTTGACTTGAATTTCATGTGTTTTTTGGTTTTAAGGTTTTTGAAAGAGCCTTCATGAAGTACATCACTTGAATTTTCAAAGTTAAAAAATGTTGAATAGTCAATCTTCTTGTTTGACACAAGTGAATGTTTGTTGGTGATGCTTTTTAGGAGACTATTAAAACCATTATAAGTTTTGTGGTAGAGTTCTTTCTTTTGTGGCAAATGCAATTTTGATGGTAGATGCAATTTGAACAAGGTAGGTGAATGAAGGTTTTGACAATGGCAAGTGGTGGTAGGGAATGAAACTTTCGATAATGGTGAGTAGTGAAGTTGACAAGCATCTCAATGATGGTGCTTGCGATGATTGAATTATAGTTTTTCTTCTTTAACTTTGCTAGTATTGATTTACAAGGTCATTTTCTGACATTCTACACAACGCTATTTTTTAAACCCGATGTAAAATTACAAAACTTTTTACTTAACATGGAGATAACATTGTGTTCCACATAGGATCCACCCCAGCTAATTTGTTACATTATTTTTTTAATCCAATGACAAGTAATCAAAACCAGTATAACAAGGAATTTTTTGAATTCCTTCGGATAGTCATATGGGACCATTCTAAAGACAATTTAAAAAATAACTACTTCATTTTCAAGGCTAACTATTTCATTTTTTTCCTAATAAAAAATTCCTTTTCCTATTAACTTTCTTAATATCTATCTTTCACCTTTCCTCACAACTACCTCCATTTTATAACTACCTCATTCTTTTTCCTTATCCACCAACATGGATAAGAAAAAACAAATCAATATGTATCTTTTCATGTCGATGTAATGTATATTAAATGAAACATTGACATAAATAATGATGAATTATTGAAAACCATATGAAAACATAAGTAAAAAATAAAATAGTTGATGGTCAATGGTAATGTGCAGCAGCGTGGAGCTCTGATGTGAATAGGCATCTTGATTTTGTCTTATGTAAACACCAAGTTAACACCAGGTGTGAAGGATACTAAACACTAGTAAAAACGCTTAACCTTCTCGGTGTAATTATTTACTGGATACGAACCATCTGATTGGCCCAGAGAAGGAGATCATGGCCGTTTCCCCGTAAAGAAACAGAATATGCGTAAAAGACGGCTCTGGATAGGAATCTCGCAGTACATGACGCAACCTGAAAGGGATCACGACTCACGACTCACCTAGTCACCGGCACGTGGAAGGGTTGGGATTAAATCGCATGATCGACGTCTCTGGAAATTTATTGATTAAATAATACTTTTACATTAAAAGTTTAAGCAAACCCAGTTTGGCTTCTTGCTGCCTTCTGTTGTCTTTGCGCTTTTCCCTCATCGCCATAGCCAGGGATTGAGAGCAGTGTTTTTGCACAGTTGGTTGCTCTTGGCATATTTCAGTGGCGTCGGACAGATCCTTGCAGTTGCTGCCTTTCCAACCGTTGTCAAATTGTCGAATTTGATCCAGGAAATTGTGAGAAGCAGTGGTGGTGGTCGGAAAACAAAACACTAGGTACGGTTTGCTGTCATTTCGGGAAAAATTGTGTTTTTTTTTTTTTTTTGGCTGCTTTCTTCTCCCAAGGTCTGGTCCTTTTCTTTTTCTCTTTGGTGAAAGGTTTCTTGATCCTTTTTCGCTGCAATTTTTTTCTCTCCTTTTTCCCGCGTTCTGGGGGTGAATTCTCGTTGTATGGGCTACATTGTGCTTCATTCTCAAGCTCCGATTGTTTTACACAAGCGTTATTGTGTAGCATCGACTGCCGTATGACAATAATTCAGAGTTTGCTTGACTTCATGAGCATCTGACACGCACAGCTACTTTCTTGTACTCATGCTTTGGCTTCACCGCCGGTGATTGTCAGCACTATTGTCTGCAAGTCAGGTGCCCAGTAAATGAAGCAGGCCAACATCTGAGATTCTCCTCCTATTCATGCTAGTCCTAGAGCCAAGAGGGCCTGTCTCTGAATAATTTCATTTTTAGTGGTCGAGAATATTGCCTTTCAGTTGCCAGGGAATTATTGCCATCTCCTTCAAAAATCAAAGGAACTAGTGTGAGAATGATTGCAGTTTCCACTATCCCGGTTATTGGGTTTCCTAGTGCAAGAAAAGTGTTTAGGCTGGTCAGGCTGAGTCTAGTTGGTGTTCCAAGAGTTAGAGAAATTCAGACACTGGCTTTGGCCAGCAGAATAGAGATCCTATCTCAGAAATGTAAGGCTCTAAGTCCTTAATGCTCTGATGTATGATCTACCACATCAGAGATCCTGAATGTGCTGCAATTTATCCTCCTTCTGGAGTTTCTCTGGTAGTTTTGCAGGCAACCATCAGTTGTCGGTGGTACAAACCTGGCCTTCCTTATTGTCTTCCTGTGAGGGGGAGTGTCAAGAATTAGCTTTTTCCTATCTCTCGGTACTGATCTTGACCTGAGCTTCCTGCAGGAGCCAAATAGGGGCAGATTTCTGATGGCAGACTCTCAGCTTGTCTTGGTCATGGCAAAAGCCCCATGCCTCATGTGGCACAATTTATCACTATCCTGCAGTTACTACAGCATATTAGGTTTCTCTGTATCCTTGCTGTAAGCAACCCGAAGGGAGACCATAAGGAAGCCCAGGTATGCTGCGAAAACCTGATAGTTTACTGGTTTGCAATGAGAGCTCTCAGTTTTCTCCCACTGACAAGCATAGGTTACTTGTTTATTGAGCAGGAGGACCAGAAGATCCTTTGGCTGGCTTCAGTTCTCTCATGGTCTTGGGGAAGCTGGTGAGCACAGGAAGCGGGAGAGGGTTAAGTGGAGATGGCTGCACTGACACATACAGCAACCATGAGCACATTGCAGTGCTTTGCATCTGCAGGGGTGCATCACAACTTGGTGACAATGGTAGGCTTGGCAAGGGGTGGACCCTTGAAGAGTAATATAGTCAATGGGATGTGGTCATCATCCTCATTGGCTTCTTTCAAGCTTGCTAACGGCATGGATAACAGGCAAATATCATCCTGCAATTCAAGCATGTCTTTCAATAATGGTAGCACTGCTGACTCTGGTTTTAGTGAGAATGATGAAGACTACATCAACTCCAGTGTCATGGAGGCTGTGGAGGTGAAGAGTGGTCAGGATGGATTCGTGATCAAGATGCGAGATGGCCACTTTGTGAAATGTGTTCACAACAACCCTGATGGAGGTCGTTTGCCTGACTATGGCCCCCTGCCAGCCATTGTGCTCCAAATGGACAATGCCTCCAAACTGCTGCTTCCCATCATTGTCTTGGAATTGCCTTGCACAATGCTTATTGAGGCATTGCGTAATGTTCAAGTCATACGGCCTACTGTTTACCATGTAACAAGGGACATGCTTGAGATCATGGGTTATCAAGCGAAATTTGTTCGTGTCACTCACAGAGTACATGAGGCCTATTATGCTCGCATCTACCTTGCAAAGATTGATGATGAGACACAGAGACTGGTAAGCTTGGATCTGCGACCTTCTGATGCCATTAATCTGGCAGTCCGTTGCAAGATCCCAATCCAAGTGAACAGAGATCTGGCATATGGTGATGGAGTGCGTATTGTGGCTAATCCTCCAAAAGTGCCCTCTCGCTCCATGCTCACAGAATTGGGACTGGTTCTTACAGATCTGGACCAAGCAGAGGCAGGCTCTTGTGCAACAGCAGAAGAGTTTGGGCTGGTGTACAGCATGATGATTGCAGCTGTGGAAGAACGCTACAGTGATGCTGCCAAACTTTGTGATGAGCTCAGGCAGCTGCGATCCAAGAAGAAGAGGTGGCAGCAGAAGCAGTTGTGATTCTGGCACGTATTTTGTAGAGCTGCTAGTCACTTTTTGAAGGGAAACATGCACATCTACTCCAGAAATTTACCCTTCCTCACTGAAGTCAGCTATAGAGGTGGTCATCTTAAGTTATTCCAAAGTTTGAGGGAATCAAATCATCAGGATGGAAGCCCTGATAATAGGTGGCAGGATGCATTATGTTCTTCCTATCAAACAGTGCACATCAGTGAGCAGCTCACTGCAAAGGTATCCCAAGCACAGATCCACAACCATAGGTATGCTGTACTCAGTGGCATGTCATCCCTAGAGTACTCTGTCAATCATTCAATCTTCCAATTGTAGTACATACATGCATGTACATTGTATTGTGGTAAATACTAAGTTGAGCGAATTCCAGAAGAAGCTTCTCCAGTGCTGTATTGGAGCACAGCTATAACTTCTCAGGAAAGCATTAGGAGTTCATCAAGGTCATATTGGCCTCAGATTTGGAAAGCAAGTTGAAAGTACCCACAGGACTTCTGGTTAGAACTAGGGTTATTAGCAGGTACATTAGCTTGGGTTACACACATTAATTCTTTAAGAGTTTCAGTCATGTACATAAAGCTGAAGTATTTTCTGCTTGCTCCTCTCATTGAGCTCAATCTGTCGAAATCAAGGACAGTCACTTGTCTTTCTTTTAACACTTTAATCTGGTGTATCATCCCATTTTATTGCGAATCCTCTTGTTGGTTGGAGGTTTCATTGTTGTTTTATACACACTGACAGTGTTCTGACTTCCAATTCTCTGGAAGCAATGAGACAGGGGAAAATAGTGTTGATTAAGGTTTGCCTTTCTTGTGACTTCGTGTTTTATTCTTTTTCACATTGAGTGAGGAACACCTTTCATCGGATTTCTGTTCAGTTTTGGTGTATCAACTCATTTTATTGTGTATTCTCTTGTTGGTTGGAGGTTTCATTGCTGTTCTATGCACATTTACAGCAATGAGACATGGCGATCATAGAGCTGATTGAGGTTTGCCAAGTTTAATCTGACTTCGTGTTTTCTTCTTTTTAACATTTGAAGGGAGGACCACCTTTCATCTGATTTCTCTTAGGTTTCTTTCAAGTGGACAAAAGAAGGCCAAAGATTGGTAGGAAGATAGTCATACACCCAGAAAACAAGTATTTGTTTCAATGCACTTGCAAATCAGCATTGATTGTGGCACTCAATTATTACTGTTATGATTGAGATGATTGCTATGTTCATTATGTTATAATGAGATTGGCTATGTTTGTGATGACCAAGAGTAGTAGTGTAGTAGCGCACAGGAGTTGTGTCTTGAGCATAGTAGTGTGGGGGTTGTGAGTGTTTTGTGCATGTCGTGAAGGAGCAGTACAAGGCTTGGGGTGAAATATCAGACAAAGGCACAAATGGTTGCCAAGATTTTCTTATGCATTTGACAAGGTAGAAGACTTGTTGAGTTCTATGAGACTTATGATTGAGGTCAAAGGAATTATCTTGCTTTACATATGGCAATCACAAAAGTGCAACCTCAACTTCAGGCACCAGTTATGCACAGGCATGTGACTCCAAGTTGCTGACAGCTATATAACCAGGACCCTGAGATTGGTCTTGACCACTGGTGGACAGTTTATAGAAATGGCACCAAATAATTGACTTTTCTCATCTCAGTTTTTAAAGATATATAATCATGATCCTCAAAAAAGCAAAAAACCAGATCTGAAGAAACCCCAAGCAGGGAGAGGGGAAACAAAACCCCATCACATATTATCAAAAAAATATTACAAAGGCAGAACCATGTTCCAAAGAATGGGGTCAGCCTTGCGGCGAAAGATGTTCCTATGCATCTAGATCCTATGAAAGTGAGTTACGAAGAGCATCTCTGCTGCCCTTGGTCTGAGCTAGATCCATTTCTGCACGATGAATTAACTACCGATATTGACCATGCCACCTTGATGATGATGATCATCACATTTCATGCTGCAATATATCTGCAGGTCCCACAGGAGAGCAGTACAGCGTCTGATCCTGCAATCCTTGAATGGATGAAACAAGCATGGGATTCCTGGACTGCGGGATCTCGTGGTCCCTGCAAATCCAAGGTTCAAAATATAACTTGTAAGATACAAGGACGTCATCCATCGATACTACTCCGAGAATATGAAGGTGAGTCTGTTGAAAATCAGGCAATTGAGTGAGGACGAAGGAGGTGCAGCAAGCAGGGTGACTTCTGGGAAATCAACTTACAGTGTTTGCAGATTGAGAAGCGCTGGATCGCAAATTTGGAAGAAGAAAATGTGGTAGCGATCGAGCGCATGGTCTATGAGATTGTCCAAGAGGCCACCAAGCTCACTGATGCCATGGGTGAGGTTTATATACCTTACTAGTCGAGAACTTTCAGCTGCTCATGCAGCATCAGTGACAATTTCAGTTTTGGGTTCAGGTTAGCAGCAAAGTGGTGACCGAGAAAATTCAAATTCTGCTACAATTCTGTGCAAAAACCAGCCTAGGTGCAGTTGAGGGTTGGAATTCCCAACTTTTTATCTCTGATTTTGTGTTCCATGATCTAGACATGTATATAAAAAATCTTTTCAGAATTCAGCGTCAAGAATCATATACCAAAATCTATGTTGTGATGATATCATAGAACCTCCGCTGGAACAACCCATAACATCACATGCTTAAAACATGCAAGGAGACGATTAATGTGTCTTGACGAGAACAACGGTTCGTTTGTTTTGACGAAAATGACGGGTCGTGTGTCTCTGACGAAAATACCTTCATGTGCGTGTGGGGTTTCTCTCTACTTTGCTGAAGTGGGGTTTTTTTTCTTTCCTATTCTTGGATTATCAGGGCCAGGGAGAGGAGGGTGACTACTCTCTTTTCTCTCTATCTTTCTTTGACATTCCTACAGGTTAATGAAACGGAGTAAAGTTCAGATGGAAGGCTGGGAAAGCTACCGGGAAGATGACTTTCCTAAACTCGAACAAGATTCGAAGTCTGGTGGGGGGGCTGGTGGGGGAGCGAGTAGCAGTTTGGAGGATCTCGTTGCGAGATGTACTATGGATATTTCTAAGCTACAAGAAAGAGAGAAGAAGCATGAGGAATTGCTACGATTTTGGAGCGGTCGAGATGTGCAAGTGGTGGCTGGAGAAATTCTCAAATGGAGTTGTGGCAAGCGATCCGTCAAAGATGGGGATGGGAGACATTTGTTTGCTCCAGAAGCTGCATTATCAGTTACGGTAAGCAATTCTGGGAAAAGATAAGTCACAACAATTGTAAGTCACAAGTACAATGGTAAAAGATAAAAAAAAAGGGTAGTTCGTTGGTGATTTAGGCAAATATTGCTAGTGGTTGGCAAGGTTGTCACCTAACACCTAATGTTAATTAATGCTTAATCTTAGCCTATTTTTCCATGACAGTGTGGAGCAGCTGTGTTCAAGTTGCCTACAAATGAGTACAAGGAGCTTTCAAGGAGAGTGATCAATGCACGCAATGAGTGCACTCATTTTGATACAATGGAGAGTCTTGAGGCCGCACAGAAAATGTGCAAACAAATGATCAAATTATTTCCACAACTTAAGGAAACTTTTCCAGAACAGGTTGCATGTATTGAGAATTACAATAAGCTCAAGTGCGCTCTCCCTCAATTCTTCAAGTGAAATTTAGAATGCTGACTTGGACTGCCATGATATTGGAAGATGTGAATTGGGGGCACAGGTGATAGGCATTGGAATGATTTGACAAATGTGACAAGGTGTGCAACCAAACTCTGATATTTTGTGGGAGTGCTCAATGCATGTGCCAGCATTGTTGCATGTGAAGAGAGCATGTGTGTTTCTGAGCAGATCAATTCGAAGTGGTTGTGATTGTGATGACTTTGTGGGGAATAGCTTGGTCAACATGTATGCAAAATGTGGATAGGCTGGAGCTGGACATGATTAATTTTGCATTGCTGGAGTTTTTGCCCCAAACCCTAGACCAACAAAAAAGGATGAGGTTGGAGTTTGTTTAGAACCAGAGAAGATAGCTTCATGTGGCAATGAAATCAAAAAGGAGATAAAGGCTTTAGAAGAAGGTAAGTGTGTTCTTGAGCAAATCATTGATTGTGGATGGGATTCAGATGTTTATGTGGGCAATTGCTTGGTTGAAATGTATGTAAAATGTGGGGAGCATGGAAGATGCACAGAGAGTGTTCAACAAAATGCCATCTTGAGATGTGGTTGCTTGCAAATATGGTAAATTAAATTTCAGTATGTAAGGTGCTGCAAAATGTTGACCTATTATCTTCAGAAGTGAAAGATTGGTCACATTTTATGCAAGATGCTGTACCTCATCGTGGCTTCTAGGTCTTCAAAGTACATGAATTGAATAGAAGTTTTTTTGCAGCAGTCCCTGGAGGTCAGAGAGAGAAATTGGGGTGGGAGTTCTTTTTGGATCCTTTGCAATGGTGGGATCACAGATCAGAGATTTCACATCAATCGCATTCGAGAGTTCACATGTCAACAGAGCCATAACTCTTATTGTTGTTGATTTCTCTTGGTTGCTATCCTGCCTTGTTCTGAATTTGGCAGAAATTCTTTTAGGTCTTTCAATGCACTGGTGAGATAGTAATAATAGGCAGGAGAAGGTAGATAAATTTAATTTGCTAATGGAGAACATCAGTGCAGCTCTCTTTGTTCTTATGATACTATTCGTGCCTTCGATGTGTACATGGCTGATCAGCTAGATCTGGATTTCTAGTTGTACACAAATGAACAGTACCTAGATTTCAAACATAAGAAGACACAGGAAGCACTGTGGCTTTAGAACTGACCAAACCTGCTATTGGCACAGCAAAGATGGCTGCAATGGCAGCAGGCACTGTGGAATTGAACATTTTGGCATGGAGTCAGGAGCTTACAAAATATGTAATATATTGGCAACCTGAGAACGCAACTAGAAGAAATGAGTCTTGACACATTCATTTTTGTTCAGGTGATTTAAGGCATTTGCTGTTTAGGAACACTTGAAGACAGCAAGCTTGTTCATGAACAGCTCTGCCAAAATGCACCCTACAAGTCTGATGTCCTTGGTGGACATGTATGCAAACTGTGGGAGCAATGTGGGAGCTTGGAAGCTGTTTTGGCAAATGCAACAGGAAGGTGTGCAGCCAGACTCTGTACTTTCATGAGGTTGCTGAATGCATGGCTAATTTCCCCTTGAAGAGAGCAGGTGTGTTCGTGAGCGGATCACTAAAAGTGGATGGGATTCAGGTGTCTTTGTGGGGAGTAGCTTGCTGGACATGTATGCAAACAGTGGGTGCATTGAGGATGCTTGCAAAGTGTTCAACAAGATGCCATCTCAACATGTGGTCACTTGGATCGCCATGATTTTAGGATGTGTGAAATGCAGCCAAGGCCAGAAGGCACTGGAACTATTTTGACATATGCAACAAGAGCATGCGAGACCAAACTCTGTTACTTTTATGAGGGTACATGTGCTAGTGTGGTTGCCTTGAAAAGGGCAGGAAGGTTCATGAGCAGATCATTCATAGTGGTTTGGAGCCTGTCGTTCGGTGCTCCATCTTCTTAGGATCCCACAGTTTTGGAGGGCTTAGGGCCATTGCAAGCAGAATGATGACTGTCAACTGAACACTCCACCAAGAAATTCACAGTGGTGGTGGTGGGAGAGAGAGATTGGATTTGGGTCCACTATGGACGCTCCAGAGGGAATTGCACTTGTTGAGATGCACTTGGATTGTGAGGAACAAGAGCAAATGCCAAGGGTTTTAGCAACGCAGCCATGTCCTCTTCAGTGCACAAGGGCAAGTGCCATCTGCAAGTTCCAACTCTTTTCTGGAACAGAAAAGCAGCAACAGCTCCACCACCGCATGAAGAAGAGGGAGGTCGACCAGGAGGAGCTTGCTTCTACGTGTTTGTGCACACTTGCTCCACTTTACCCATCTACAACTTTTGCAGTACACTGCTCCTTCCCAGAGCACACCGGATACAAACAGAGGTGGCATGGGGAGATCATGGCAATTGTAAGCTTCGTCTGTTGTTAGGGTTCCTCTCTCGATGTAATAATCCATTTGGTTTGCTAGTTGTGCTTGGGTTCATGTTTTAATACAGGAAACTCATTGAGGGATCCAGCAGCCAAGGCACATGACCAGGTATTTGCCCCACACCATAGCTGGACAATCCGCAAAGCAATATGTGCAGGCATGTTTTTGTTGCCTTCAAAGTCACAGTTTCTTAAGAAACTCAATGGGGAAGGTATGTGTTACCAACATGGCGTTCTCAAATAAGAACATTGGCACTTTAAAGACAAATTGTGTTTGCATCCTCAAAGTTTCCACTGGACATGTTTCTTTAAGGCCTTAGACATGTCCATTAGGAAATATACTGATGCCAAGCTTCTGTTTTTCAGAGTTTTAAACATCTTTTCTCCATTCTTGCATTTTGCACTGAAGCCAATGAACCCTAGGTGGTTCTACACTAAGGCAGGCTCAATTACACTAGAAAATTGACTCTAGGCAAGATGGCCTGCTGGTTTCTGAAGCCTGTCCAGTAGATTCTGTATGCAGAGTTGTGTGATATAATTCCTCAAATCAATGAATAATAGCTGCCAATTGAGAGTAGTTTATTTCTTGGCATTGTGAGGTCTTATGTTGATATTGTTCACAGTGGGCAAAAATGGATTTAATTTGATTTGTTCATCATTATGTGTTGATTACAGATCATGAGGCACAAGTTCACATCCAAGGATATGCCACATCATCAGGTCCCATTGTACAATATGTGACCCACCTCTTCTTGTCTACAGAGCTTGGGACCAAGTGGTAAATCACCAAAGATTCCTTCACACTGACCTCATCTGGAATTCATTGATAAGGTACCGTAGGCTCTTAAATGATGCATGATTTGGATTAGATGAGAAAAGCAATTGAGTCGATCTTCTCAAATAACAAAGGACGAGCCCCTTTCCACCATTTGGCATTGTCGAGGGAAGGGTGGTAGGAGAGATTTTCTCTCCCTTACAAAGACTTGCAGTCCTTGGGGCATTCATTGTTACTGCCTGAGATTACGTTGATGCCGAACCAGCCCAGTTACTCCAGTATAGGCAGTTCCTAGAAAGAAGGCAAGCCAGAAGGAAGGGATCTGCTCTCAAAAAATTCAATCAATGAAGACACCAACAATATTGTCATTTGAAACTTGCACGAAGTGTGTTGCAGGCTGTGACAGCATGATGAGTAGCACTAGGTTACCACTCCTGTGCACTGGAACTCCTCAACAAATGACACTTACATCCAAGCTCTCTGGTTCCATGTGTTATCTTGCCCCAGGGGAAAGCCAGCATACAGGACACTGTATTCTTCAATGAAGATTGAATCCTTGTAATAGGACTGTTGAAGACTCTGGTCTAAATCTATGATCTCCTGCATTCAGCAAAATTTGGACACAGTGCCAGTTTTTCTAGCACAGAGAACCTGGATGACCTTCAAACCCTGGATCATCAAGCATAACAGCAAGCAAGGAATGATGCAAACACTGGAGTGTTGATCATGGATGACAGATGAGATGCTAGGTTTGGGGGAGAGCAGCTTGCACATTGCAGGAAAGTCTGAGTGACACTTTGCAGACAAGAAGCAGCAGCTTCATCAGAGAAGATGTTGTCATGAAAGAACAACATATTGTTAAATGTCCTGTGTAGTGACATGAGGGAAAGCTGTCTGCCTGGAAACATATGACATCATCTACCTTGTCACACCAACCTCAAATTTATGTATAGAGAAGGAATTCCCATTCTAGAAGAAAATAATATGCTATCTGGACATATGTTTTAGAAAAAAAATGAAACTGTCACATTCAGCTCACTGCATCTCTTCACAGTTAATAATATGCATCACTAAAATTGCACACCAACCAACATGTAGGAGCAGCGATTTCCAGACATTTTAGAAGCCTTTCCAATGTCATGTATTTAGATTAAGCCTTTCAAGCCCTCCAACAAAGCCTGTTTAAGATGCTTGTCGGATGCTGCCACCCATTGTGACATCATGTTAAACTGACTGCCAGATCTGCATTAGCCAGCCAAACAAGGAGCATCTGATAAGGTCAAATTGTTGAAAATTTCTGCAAATTTTTTGCTAGTGCTTCACATAGTTTCTTCCATTGGGTAACAACTAAACACCCACAGGCATGAGCATTCGGTTTTCCAAAATGCCTGTGTAGGTTTTTGTTCCTGTGATACCTGATGGCTATGCACTGGATACCCACTGGCTATCGTAGGAAGAAAATTTTATGAAAAAAATCTGAGCAGTCTTTACAGCATATGCTCGGTAAAGCCCATGGCCTCAGGCCTTACCCTACACATAAACAGACTTCCAATGGATGGTTATTTAGTTGGCTGGTATCAGAGTTTCACAATGATCAAACAATTGTAGGCCAAGGAGAAAAACTTACGGGTCAAATACATGTCCCCCTGCCTCTTGAAGTATCAAAGCACCCACAGCAACATCCCTGCTCCATATAATATTTGGTAATCACTAAGGATCATAGGCACATGATAATGTTCTTAAGGTCATAACAGTGATATTCCCCTAATAATCCTCAAATGATTCATGATTTGCAGAGTTTCTAGACAGGCATGCAGCAGTATGAAGAACTTGTGAACTCACCAGGGACCTCCAAAGCCGAGCTCATAAAAGAGATCAAGCCTCCTACAAGCCACTCCACACAGGTTCATTGCACAAGAGCCACATAAATGAAGAGAGTGCACCTGCAAATGTCATACATGAGTCACATTCTTCCATCCTTGCAAACAAAAGTGCTCTGAGCTTTGAAAACTAAACTAGGGATTTACTCATTAACTGGAAGCTCATATGCTGTAAGAGTGTCAATCAGGCCTCCACACACTTCCAAAAAAAAACCTGAGATACACAAAAAGCTTATTTCCCATAGCACAAATTCAATAAAATTCCACGGTTGCACTTGACAGCTCCAAGATATCTTAGCACTGTTGTGCTTTGCAGCTTGATGCAAATGGAGTATATCATCATCATCACACCTCAAAAAGAAGGTTGTTGATTTTGTTAGTGGTCACATCTATGGTTTCTTTATCTCGCCTTTTCCCAACCTGCAGATCAGCAAAACCTGGTTCACCAAACTTGCAATACATGTAGATATCAGAATGATGCAGCTGAACAACTGGAGAATTAATAGTTCAAACAACTGGAGGCATGGAGTAACATCTCATACAAAACATCTATACGTCCAATTTGTCTCCCACAATCTGACACCATTCCAGCCAGAGTGAACCAGGACCCACCAGTGCACAATGAAGGATGATCAACAGATTTGAATATTCAATGATCTCTCTCAGATGAAATCAACAGAATTGAATACCGATAAAGGAGGCAGTTGGCACCTCTGTGGCAAGGAGAGCATTGCCAATATTCTGCTGCTCTGAAGCTTCGCACCCTCAACAAAAGGATACAAGTTTACTGAGCAAAATGGCTGGGGATAAACATAGCTTGCAAAACCATGACACCCTCATAAAGCCTACTCACCTTCAAGACTTTAAAATTTCCTGGTGTTGTTGCCACAACAAGAGTCACCAACACCTAGGCATTAGGGGGGGTTCACATGATCATCACTGACCATAGATGTGTTGCCCATTCAAAAAGGCTCCCTTTCCTCTCACAGCAGTGAATAGCGTACATGCATCCCAAAAGACAAAACCACCCATGAACCAAAGCAAACACCATTTTTCAAACCAAAAATTGTGACTACAACAGGTATACATGCGCAAGTGATGTTTCAAGACAAACACCTGAAGACACTGCCCAATAAAAATCATTTGACAGACAGAAATCTTCTCTAAATCCTAAACCCCCACCATAGACTGCACAATAGATCTGAAGTCTGATACCTCATCAAGAATGGGGTTGAAGCCTACTCCAACAGTTGGGACTTTCTCAATCACCAATCCAATTGACACACAAACAAATGAGTATCTATTGCACATGCACAAAAAGGATCAGTCATAAAGTTCCATTCCACAAAATCCACTGGACTAGTAGAACCAGCAACAAGCTAGTCATGATGAGATCATGAGAGTAATCTGAAGTAAGGATCAGCTGGAGAAGAGGAGGAAGGTACCTATGAACAAAATTTGTAGTTCGACCCAAAGGATACACAATCCATGTTGGTGCATATGTCAATTCTGGGGTACCATTTGTTGCAAAGGTCTCTTCCCCAATGAACTGCACAAAACATGACAATAGTGAAGCACAATTAGAGCATCCCCAGTGGTGCTCAGTATGTGACCCTACACACTAAAATTTGATGAAGAAAAGTCAAAACATGCCGGTTTGGCTCAGCAAAATTGTTTTGTCCCAAAATTTAAGTACAGTTTGCTGAGGCTAGTAAAAGGCACAGCAAAGCTGTGCACCTGATAGAGAAGAGTGTAATACATATGATCTGACTGCTGCTCATTGTTTCTGATTGACCAATCATAATGATTGGTCCATGTGGTTTGCTATTAGTAGTCTCCCACATAGTTGCAGTCCCAATTTTAGTTTTATGGGTGATGTTGGAAAAAAAGTAAATAACTAAACTTGGATGTGAGAAATACTTCTGCAGGGTTACAAACTGAGCACTGGTACACAAGACAACAATCAAAGAGTCGTGCTGAAAGCAAAGAAACTCTTTCACAAAGCAAGTAAAGCATTGTAACTCAAGCTAATAGGTCCACTTTCTTCACATACTACAAGTTTCCTTGTGCTCAGTCAAGGTATTTCGTTTCAAACCTATTGTTGCTAATTTGAGGTAAACATGTTCTGAAAATTGTAGTGATGAAAATATCTCTTGCTCTAACTTGTAGACAATTTGCCAGTTTCAATAGGTGTTCATAGTAAACCTCAACACATTCAGCTGCTTGTTATTGATTGTTTCACCAATGATGCTATGAGGCGAACACGTGAGTGTGAACTTGTGAACATGAGCCCGTGAGCAAGAACAAATATATTTGGAATATTTTGATGACAGGAACAAAATAGTTCTAGAATATCCCTATGCCACATGGGAATAACGTGGAAATTATTTTTTCATATGTACATGGATGAAAGTCACAAAATGGTTGAAAAATTTGGATGAAAATTGAACATGAATGAACTTTTTGAATGATAATTGCAAATAGATGAATTTTTTGGATGAAAGATTTGACATAGATGAAACGTATGAATGAAATTAACTTCAAAATAGTTATGCTAGATGAAAACCACATGTACATAGATGAAAGTCATAAAATGGATGAATGGAGCATAAATGAACTTTTGGATGATAATTGGAAATAGACAAATTGTTTGGATGAAACTTCTAACTAATTGAATGTATGGATGAAAATAATTCCAAAATAGTTAAGAAAAAAAAGGAATAAACTAGGCATGAAAATCCTGTTGAGCTATTCTCGGCACTGGGAGTAGCTTGATGGGTTTTATACTGAAGCAACAAATTAAAAAGAATAAGAGGAAAAAGAAGAGGAGGAGGAGGAAGAATGGGGAAGTTAAACTTACCAAACTACTTTCGATGTTGAAAGTAGCTCAACGGGTTTTTTTCTGCATTGGGAGTTAAAAAATAAGAAGAGGAAGAAGAAGATCAAGATGAAGAATAAGAGGAGGATGAAACAGGTGAGACAAAAGAACCCATTGAACTACTTTTGATGTTGAGAGTAGTTCGACGGTTTTTTTTCTAGATGTAGCTCAATAAGAAAAAGAAGATTTTTAAGAAAAAAATGAGGAGGAAGAAGAAGAAAATGGGACAAGAAAAACCCGTTAATTTACTCTCGGTGTCGAGACACTACTAGAATTCCAAGTTTTTCAAATTGGATTTTTAAATCAAAAAGTACCCCAAAGTGACAAGGGGGTCAAAAAACCATTTTGGATTTATAGAACAAGTTGATTTTAACAAGTCTAGTACAACTAGGATGGTCTTTTTTTATTAACCTTAGGGTGGTGCTTTTGACCAACCCCAAGGTGGTGCTTTTGATTAAAATTTTAAACTAGTGGTAAAATGTGACATGTTATGAATTCATTTCAACGCTCAATGTGTCATCATTTGATTGGTCAAATCATAAGTTGATGGGTTCATAAATAAATAAAAAATGTAGGTAAGTAGGTGATGACCTAGGTTAGTCTACCCTAGCTTAACCTAACCTAACCTATTTAATCTACCTATAGGAATTGAACTTCTCACCTTCACCATAATAAACCAAGTCTTTACCAATGGACTACATCATCAAAAGATGTCAAATTTGTCAAATTTTTTATTTCATATGTTACAAAATAACAAGAAAATAGTTGATTAAATCTAATGACTAAATTCACTGGCTAAACTTAATGACTAAACTTATTTAATGATCAAATTCAATGACTAAATTTAATGGTTAACCTATCTAATGATTAAATTCAATGGTTAACCTAATGGCTACATTTATTTAATGACTAAATCCAATGGCTAAACTTAATAATTAAACCTATTGAACAACTAAATAAAATGTCTAAATTTATTTAATGATTAAATTCAATGGTTAAACTTAATGGCTAAACTTATTTAACAATTAAATTCAATGGCTAAATTTAATGGGGAAACCTATTTAATGATTAAATCCAATGACTAAACTCAACAACTAAACATATTTAATGACTAAATCCAACACCTAAACCTATTTAATGATTAAATCCAATGGTTAAACTTAATGGTTAAACATATTTAAGGATTAAATCCAATGGTTAAACTTAATGGTTAAACATATTTAAGGATTAAATCCAATGGTTAAACATATTTAAGGATTAAATCCAATGGTTAAACATATTTAAGGATTAAATCCAATGGTTTAACATATTTAATGATTAAATCCAATAGTTGAACTTAATGGCTAAACCTATTCATTAGTTAAATCTAATGGTTAAATTTAATGGTCAACCCTATTTAATGATTAAATCCAATGGTTAAACATATTTAATGACTAAACTCAATGGCTAAATTAATGGCATTATGAGAAAAATGGGGTGTTTTGCAGCTAGCCTTGCAATTGAATTTTTGAGTTGCAGAGGACAATTGTAACTCATTTATGTCATGAGTGTTAACAGACAAGTTGCATGAGTTGCATAATTGCAGCTCATTATATATATGATGCAATTCATTACAACTCAATTACAATTTAATCAAAACAACTCATTTTCAACTATTATTCAATTCCATTATAACTACACCCATGATGTCATGTTGATGTCATTAATTATCATCCATCTATTAAACTCTGACACATGGCATTATGAAAAGTTTTGGACATTTTTTTTTTCCAAAATATTGATCTTTGTCATCCATTATGATTATCAAAGATGGTCCGAGGTTATGACATGCGACACAATAAAAATTGTCACATGGCATATTAATTGTATTTTGGAAAAAAATAAAAAATAAAAATATTTATTTTAGTAGTTAGGTAGGTTGTAACAAACCAACATTGACAATATGTTTTGATTACCAATCAACCCTTAAATTTTTTATCACAAGAACAAAAATGTCATGTGCACTTTCAAATGTCCATAAATCAGAACTTGAAATTATAGTATTATTGCATTCTACTAATATTGGTAGAACATATTTCTTCTATATTTTTTCCACAAAATCAAGCAATGCCTTTTGAGAAATGTTTTTTCAAAAATAAAAACCATTTGAGGACAAATGCAAGGTCAAGCACTTCATCCAAATAATTTCCACAACTATGCATTTAATAAGGGATTTTTTATGATCAAAAGGCTTAAGTGTTGTAAAAAAAATTTTTTTTTGAACACATCATCTTTTTTGAAAAGATGTTTTGTAACAAAAAACATTGAAATTTGTTAACCAAATATACTAGACCTCCTTTTTTGTTAATTACCTTTGAATAATTTTCATTGGATTATTGACTTCATTTTCAATTTTTTTGCAATAATGGCATTGTTTGCATCCACATGTTTGGTGAAAGTTATTATGCCATTTGTTTTTAATATGAAATTAAACCTTTTTTTTGCATGAATTATAGGACTAGATGCATTGACATGATTGTTGTAACAAAAAATACAATGCATCATTTATAGATCATTGTATGATCAACTATTTTGTTATCATTAACATTAAAGTAAACCCAACAAAATGCATTTCTACCATGAAGTTTCCTTTTAACTCTTTGAGCATGCAATTTTTGAAGGTTCATTTTCACTATTTGTTCATTTTCAAGACCTCTATTGCTTTTTGTTTCCAAATTGGGATAATCTTTAAACAATTCTTCCATGGGAACATAATTGAGAAAAAATTCACATGGTTCATTTTTAATTGTTATGTTTTAAAATTTTTCACTTGACTATTACATTTTTCAACTTTTTTTCATGAGTGTTATTCAACAAGAGTGGAAAAATTGAATAAGAGATTAGTTTACCATGATGTGTTCTTTATTTTTTACTTGCATAGTATTTAATTATCTAAAGCCTACATTACAACTCAAAATATTTATCAACATTTACAACATCAAAATAACTCACTTAACCGTCCTTACTTCATGTAAAATATGAATATGCAAAATGAAATGAAATGCAACGCAAAAAAAATGTATGAACGATAACAAATCTTAAAAACAACAAACATATTTACTAATGTTAGAATGCTTTAGAATCAACTTTAATAATAAACAAAACAAACAAAGATTGAACTTGGAACAAGAACAAATGTTTTATCAAAGTAAATGAAAAGATATTAAAACATACAACATTAACATCTAAACAAAAAAACAAAAAATTGTTGGAAGCATAGTTTGTAAATCATATTTGACAGAATGGAAAAAGTAACTTGATGGATTGGATCCATGCTCTTCATTCCTAAACCTGCACAAAACAAGTGGGGGGCATTATTAAATTGATAAGCAACATCACAAGAGAAGCCAAACAATAATGCAAGGAGAAGTAATCACACATGGGAACTAAGTCAAAAAGGTACTTTAAGCTTGGAGATGAATTGAATAACATTGGGTCAAATAATAATGTTGGAGGTGTTGCATAACAATAGGAAATTTGAATAGCAACAAAAGGATATGAACAAAAATTCAAATCAAATAGCAACCCTAAGGAAGTCAAACAACAATGTAATAGAACTCAAGCAAGAACTTGAAAAAGCCAAACAATAACACAATAGGACCCAATAGTAACACAAAAGGAGCCAAATAACAACCCAAGAGGAATTGAATAGAAAAACTCTACAAATTTATTTTTTCTTGAATTTCAAAGCACCGTAGAACACAAATAAAAAACAAATAGTTGAAGAAAACAAAATGGGGCCAAAGCAAAACTTGGGCCCATTTTTATTTTTTTGGGAAAGTGGAAAAGAAGAAAAGAATGTTCCTCCACATAATAGTTGTGGTCATGCCACTTGAAACCTTAGTATTTTTTCTTTGGAAACTCATTGTGAGGCAACTTTTGTCCCTCTACCTCCGGTTCTACAAGGTGACTATGCTTGAAAGCACAAATGTTACCGATGAAGGATG
>Ga0209611_10001724_pt1 | contig 37826 bp, 24 predicted proteins | sample S1TSphgellanicum_3_FD_187693 | JGI IMG/M metagenome (GOLD analysis project Ga0209611, IMG submission 187693) | Host-associated microbial communities from peat moss isolated from Minnesota, USA - S1T2_Fc - Sphagnum magellanicum MG (SPAdes) (version 2) | ecosystem: Host-associated > Plants > Peat...
AAAAAAAAAAAAAAAAAAAAAAAAAAAAAAAAAAAAAACTTTTCAAATTCAAAAACCTTTTTTTTTTTTTTTTTGGACCCCTCCTATTTTAAAACCTCATAACTTTCTTATTTTTTTATTCATTTTACATGATTTAAAATTTTATAGGAGCACCACCCGAAGTTCTACAAATCATTTTGGAACTCTAATAACAATGGAACAACATATAAGGATTTTTTTTACATGTTTGGGACTTGGCCTTTGTAGCATTTGGTGCTTTGTTTTTTTGAATTTTTGACCCCCTCTACTTTGGGGGGCCATAACTTTCTCAATTCTATTCATTTTTTGACAATTTTTAGTGCCCCAGAAGCACCAATAAGAGAGGTTCAAGTTTTCTTTGGACACTAGAAACAATGGAACCCTCCCCTTGGATTTGGCCTACCCTGAACACTTAAATGTTATAGTTATAGCTTAATTGCAACTTAATTTACAACTAAAGAACAATTAAAAGATTTAACCCATATGTTTTGCTTTCGAATCCCATATTACAAAATATATAAAGAATGCTTGTTGTTTCATACTTTCACATTAAATTACAAGTGCCACTTTGAAATGAGCTAAAAAATACTTAACTCAAAAGCGAAACATAAAATGAGAAAATAAAATTTCATGGCTATTCTTCTATTTTTTACCTACCTATGACACTAGGTAGGTAAGTAGGTCCTATTTTTCTACCTACCTATGTAGGTAGGTAAATAGGTCCTATGTAAATACGTAGGTATGTAGGTCTTAAGACTTACCTACTTCCCTACCTATGGTAATGCACAACTTATTTAGTTACTAAAATAAATATTTGTATTTATTTATTTATTTCAAAATATAATAATATGCCATGTAACAATTTTTTATTATGCCATGTGTCACAATTTTGGACCATCATTAAGAATCATCATGAACAATGGAAATCAATATTTCAAAAAGAAAATAATTTTTATGTCAAAAAATAATTTCATAATGTCATGTGTTAAATTTTAATAGATGGATGACAATCAATGATGTCAACATGACATCATGGGTGCATTTATAATGGAGTTGCATAGTAGATGAAAATGAGTTGTTTTAATAAAGTTGCAATTAAGTTGCAATGAGTTACATCATATATATGATGAGTTGCAACTTTACAACTCATGTAACTTGTCTATTAGCATTCACAACCTATAAATACAATGAGTTGCAAGTGTTTTCTGCAATTCAAAAATTGAATTGCAAGGCTAGTTGCAAAACACCCCTTTTTCTCATAATGATATATAGTTTTTCCAACAATCTACAACTTTTCATCCTTAGAACCAAAAGAGTCTCACAACCTTCAAGCCTCAATCTCCAATGTAATCAAACTTGTAACGTTAATATCCTCCCACTTCTCACCATTGCACCTCTTATCAACCCCCTCCTCAATGCCATCTCTATTGCCACCTCCTTTTTTTTTTTCTTACATTCAATCTTTCTTTTCCCCATCAATACAAATTTGTTGATCAACAACATGACTAAGACAATGTGGACCATGCATTTGAACTCCAAAACCACAATTCTTTGTTAGGTTTACAATGTAAACATATCAAACTTCTTGTTTGTAAAAATGGGAGTGTTCAAAAATGAAAATTTTGGAAGTTACACATCTCTTGAATTAGGTTTTCTTACCTTATGACCTACCTTCCTTTGCAACCTACCAACTCTCACTTTTTCAACTCAAATAACACAAGCCAAACTAGGGTGCTAAAAAGTTATGAAATTTTTTGAATTTGGATCATCAAAATATGACTAATCATGATTTTTTGAACTCATGGTCTAATAGACTTATTACTAGGGCCCATTTAGGCCATGACTAATTGCAAGGCCCACTTCAAATAAATAAGCATGAGATGGGCCTAATAGCAAGTTCAATAGACTACAAAACATTATCCATAATGCATTTAATGTTCATTTTTCATCTATTTACATTTTCCTAATCCATTGATTTTTCAACCTTGTGTAAAATGAACTTGAACCTTGAAATTGTTTTTCCCCCAATCATAGATATTTTATTTTTGATGGTCACAAACTTTCAAGTGTTAATGTAAAAAGGGCCTTAATGTTAGTTTACTTTGGAAGGAACCCTTCACACATAAAGTTATACAAGGTTAAGTGTTGGTACCTAACAATGTTGCAAGTTGTCATTGAATCATATATTGCAAAATGTGGTGATGATGTAATTAATACCCAAATTTCCACATGCATTCACATAGAAGATGATATGATAGATGCCACCAAATTATCATGGTAGTAGCTTCATGATCAATAACACTAACATCATCGTCTTCTAATTTTTTCCTTCCATCAGCTCATACTTTCCATCCATTCATAGAAAAAGGAATCACTCAATTTTATCATTTCTCCTCACTTTCTATTATGAAGTTTCTATCTATTCTAAAAGTTTATATTTTAAAGTTCCCTTGTTTTTTACTTGAAGCTTTACTTTGATATTTTCTTATTTTTATGTTATGATTCCTCTTTTGTGCACATTGTGTGATGTGACTCCTTTGTTTGGATGTTGTTCGTTATGACTCCTTTGCACTTTGACTTCTTGGAAATATTTGACTTCATTGATGGGTTGTGATTTTTTAGAGTCAATTCATTTTTTCTTGTCATAAAAACTTTAACACATTACAAGTTATTTTGTTTTGTCCACATTGACATTTCCATAATGTCATGGCTTCTTTATCTTATTTTGTCATTACACTAAAGTTGTAAGATTTTTTATTTACTATTGATTTGTGTTGTTTTTGCATATTTAAGGCTTGGTGGTGCCACACAATTTCAAATTGATTTTGAAGTATTTTTTTTGTTTTCCAATTTGTTTTATATTTTTTCTTATGTCTTTGTTTGTTTTGTGTAGGTTAAATGTTAGGGCATGATAAGGGAAATGGTTGAGAAGGAGGATAAGGTACACCAAGATTCAAACATATTCCCACAAATGTGAGGGGAAAATGTGGGAAAGTGTGAGGCCCAAAAAGGTTCCAACGCTCTTAAACGAATTCTCACTAATTAAGAGTTGGATGTTTTGGGGTGTCCCAAATCTTTGGATCAAGGTTTGACAAACCGAACCTTGTTTAAATTGGGACTTTTTTATACTATTGCAAAGGTCTTGAGAAGGATTACAATATAATGAAGCATGTTCCCAAAACAAGGATTGTAAACACAAGTTATATGGTTAAATGAAAGTTTGGAATCAAACTATCAAAATTATTCTTAGACATTTAATTAACATGTAACAATATCAAACTGCAATTCTAATTGAAAATCTTTATACATCATTGGAAAATCCTTTTCAAGGGCTATAATTTTCCATTAAGAACTATTGATTTGGAGGTGAAAGGAAAAAATTATGAACCCCCAAAGTTTGAAAGTTTTGGTATTTTTGCTTAGGAATATTGAAAAAACTTGACGTGATCATGAATTCCACTTAAAAGTTCATCCAAATTTCATCCTAAAACTTTCACACTTTCTTTTTTGTTGGGAGCTTAAGAACATGCCTTGGATTTCCACTTTATTACAAAATCAAAAATCATAATACATTGGGGGCCCAATTTGGAAAGCACACCATGGTGACCTTTTTATGTAGTCACATTGTAGTGTTTTTCCTAGGTGACTATTTTTGAGTTTAAACCATGTCAACATGAAATAGTTCATAATGTTTTTGCATATTATGATAGAACATAACCCAAGCAATAAAATTGAAAAAACTAAATTTTTCCTACATATATCATGGAGATTGGAATATATTTATATGAAAAATAACCATACAATTATGTACTAAAAAATGAAAATATATTCCAAAAATAATTGAAATGATTTTTTAACCTTTATGAAAATTGTAATAAATATTGCACATGTGATTATACATACCATGATTCTAAACCATGTGAAATTTTTAATAATTCTCATTTCCCAAATGGGGTTTTTCCAAGGTGTTGACCATAAGGATGTGATAAATTGAAATTTTAACAAATAATCATTTTGAAATGAATAGTGATGAACATTATGAATTAGGCTAATGCATAAATCCATTTCAAACACTTATTTGAATAAATAATCAAACCAAATACTTAGTGAAAACTATACTACATATACCATAAATATACCTAGGGTTTTTTGAATTTAAATTTTTATTTTATTTTATTTTATTTATTTTAAATAATAATATATAGGGGTGAAAACATGGTAAATTAAACCAAAAAATACATTTGCCTAAAATCTCATTTTAAAATAGAATAATTTTTTACATAAACACAAGAAAGTAGATTGGAAAATTTTCTATGTTTCATTTTGAAAATATATATGCCTCCATTGGGTTTATGGTAAGTTGAATATAAAATTTGAAAATTTTAGTATAATAAAAGTAGGCAACAAGTATGTTTGAAATTGATTAGCAAATATTTTTTAAAACTTATTTTTACCTTACATGATGGGTATATTTTGACTAAAATGTGAGAAAGATGAAATCCACAAGTACATTTTAGGACCCCATTAATTCAAAAAAAATATGTAATATGTCATTTACTTACAACCTACTTAAAGGCTATAAAGTAAATTGTGAACTTTGCTTGAACTTCAATGAATATATTTAAACCTACTTTAAACATGTAGTTTTAATTTATTTTATTTTTTTACAAAATTGAAAAAAAAAAAGTTCATATTATTATTAAACTAAATAATTTTTAAAAATTCAATATATCAAAGCCTACTCGATGTTTCATGTTCATTTGCTGCAAGGAACATGAGTAGTCTAATCTACCATGTTTGGACCCATATCATCAACTTTGTGAAAATCCTAATCCTAAGGCTCAAACACCAAAATTTAAACTCAAAATTAAATGCACCATATTTTGAGAGGTATTTACTATAATATCATATCCAAAAAGGCTTGAAAGGGGCCAAGAAGGATGCACCATATTGTGCTTTCACCCACCATTTGGAAAGTCTTCAATCATAAATGTCAATAATGGGGTCACATTTTTCTATGTGGAGTTGTGAATTGAAGTTTAGCTAAAAGAATGGTGAATAGTCAAAGTGGAAACTTGACTCAAACCAACTACTAAAATCCAAGAAATAAAGGTCAAATGACATTTGAAATGAACATGTGATAAATCATTGGAAAGGTCTCTTGAAAGGATTTCACAAACCTAAAATATGTCATCACTAATTGTGTTTCTTTTGCTTGTGTTGTTTGTTATTTGTTAACGTGTTTCCAAGTCATTCAATTGCATTGACATTTGTCATGGATGATCAAACTAAGGTGTTACATACAACTTGCATCATGTTATTAATTGAAATGACCAAAAAATGTTTTGGTCAATTTACTCCTATTACAAACTTCATCAATTTGGATAGAAATCCATAGTGAGTATTGAAAACCATGTATGTTATTCTTCTTGTTTCTTGAATACTATTTGTATAGTGCTTTGAATGTTTTGTCATTTGGTTTGGGTCATTGGGTGAAGCCCAAGAGCATTACTTAGTTCTCCAAAATAAAAACTAAATTTGATGAAGATAGGAGGGTAGAAAATTTCCATATGAATAAGAACGTTATATTTATTATTGCAAAATACCTTCAACCTATCATATATATAACCAAAATATAGAAAAAAATCATTTTTATTTTAGGTGTGTTGTGCAAGTTAACACATGGTGCAAACATGCAATGAGTTGTTTGCAATGGGAAAGTTGATAATTTTGTTCATTCTATGTGAATTCATATATGTTGCTAATGATGTATATAAGAATTGTGATTATGTGTAGACCACAAGGGGGGGGGACATTGATTTAACATTGTTGCAAAAGAGTCTCATGAAAATCATTCTTTGTGTATTTTATGAAACATATGAAACAAAGGGGTATTTTTTGGTATGTTATGAAATAAAAGAATATTAAAAGATTTTTTTATTAAATTAAAAAATATTATAAATATATGTTAGGTGTATTTTCACATTAAAATTCTAAACACCTTATTTACATTTAAGTAAATTGTAGAAATTACTTTCTTTTAATAGTTTGCACCTTATATATTTTTGCAAGTTATTTGAAAAAAATGAAAGAAACTTCCCTTGGGGAAGAATTGATTAAAAAATAGTGTGGGGTACTTCATGTTCGAGGTGTTATATATTGATGGAATCCACATCAATATTGTTAAACCTCAAGGTGAATTCATAGAAAACTATTTCTTAAACCACAAAACATGTGGTATAATGTAGTTGCACAAGTTGTAATAAAATATTGTAATAAAAAGTTTATAGAGGGTAGTACCTTCAACCTATTATAGCTAAACCCAATGACCTATTAACTAAAGAACGGATTGAAACAAACAAATCTTGTAACTTGTTCATTAACGAACCGGTTGAAAAGAATACTAATGACATGTTGGTAAAGGAACCAATTGAAAAAGAACCTAAAATCCTTATTATTGTGTAATCCAATGATGTGTTAGTTAACCTAATCACATGTGTCATTGTAGTAAAGCCCTTTTGCCCTAAAAGCTACATCGCTTTCCAAGAGTTGCCAACTTTAACATTGTGGTTACAATATAAAAGATCGATGTAACTATTTTTACATCTTTTCATTTTTTTCACTTCTAAGTTTTTTGTTTTTTTTTTTTTTTTGTGTGTTTTAAAATGAAGAGATGAATGTGTAAGACTAGATGAGAGAACGAACTCATGAACATAAGAAAAAATTATAAAGACAACGAGAGGAGAAAGAACAAAGAGACATAAAACTTCAATAATAGATAGAAGAGTGTTTTAAAGCCATTGGGGTTATATACATAAAACCATTTGTTTCATGACCACCTTTTACATTTGGAGAACTTAGTGAAAGTTATAGGGAAGGGCAAATAATTGAAGATGAAAATTTTAAAGCATTATGCCGAACAACTATTGGAGAAGGACTTAAAGAAATGTTGCGCAATCTTTGACAGGCTATTTCACCTATTCCAACAACCTACATTGTCATCATCAATTTTAAAGAAAAAGAGACATACCAATAATTAGTCAACTAATTGAAACTAAACAACCGATGAAATTTTCATCACAACTTATTCAAGTAGGTTTATTTGAGGTATTTAAACAAGTTCCATCATTTGTACCCATTCCAATTCATACAAGAACATGTTTAAAGCACATGATGTAGCATAAGGGGAAGGAAGTGATGCAGGAAACTGGTTCTTTTGTTAGAGTTTCTTCGAAACAAACATTAGTTGAGGGAAATGAAATATAAAAGATATTGTAGTGGATCTGAATAGGGTCAAAGAGTGAAAATGGGTAGTTAAAGCCAATTTGGTAGGTCAATTTGCTATACATTGGATTATGCCATGAGGGGATTTATTGGAGGAGTTTTTACATACCTAGGAGTGCACAGAGGATGGAAGAACCTAAGCCAAGGTATGTGGTGAAGAAATCATAATTGATCAAGCATTAATATTGAAACATTTTTTTGTCAAACGTTGAAGGGGCTGTTGATGCAACCAATGCACTAGTCAAGGAAACATAAATTGTTTTCAAAAAAATTACAAGACAAGATGCTTTTGTGGAAAAGGAACAATGGAATGTAATATGCATGAAGGAGGACCTTCATGTCAAATTTGCAACTATCATGTAAATTATTTATTAGTGGGAGAGGTTGGCTGATTTCAATAATCGAATAGCCATAATTTTCAATTTGGTGAACTAGGGTAAGAACATTCATTGGTATTATATTGTGTTGACATAGTTGTCCATTGAATTGACCCAGAGTATAAAGCATCAGAAGAGAATAACAATTGGACAAGTAACACCTAATAGGAAAGCAACCACATGTTATTCAAGATTGGTCATTGAGGTTTAATTGCGACATTGGTTTCCAATTTCTGATGAATAATCACCTATTGATTGTCTACGAACATAACTTGTTTATAAGAAGGATAAAAATAAACAAATTGTTAATGAACAACCACAACCCCTTAAAGGAATCACATGGGAACCGTTCATCAATGAACGTCAATAGGTGCATTTTACCAATGTTTCTTCATGACCCAAGCATAAATCCCATTGGTTGAAAATGTGCACAAAACCACCAACACCATGGGATTGGTTGAATCCAAAACCAACGATTTCACCACCAAAAAAGAAAGTTCATACTTGTCAACAAGTGTTGATTGTTGAATTTTAAAAAAAAGATGGAACAAATCACACAACATGATGACGGTTCCATGTAGATAGAAAGTGATGAAGTCATGGAAGAAAAAGATGAATTTGATTCTGAACAGGTAATAGATAAACCACCTTCACTTGTCAACATGCTTTCTATTACACCACAACCAATTAATAACATGTTGCCAACTAAGGTTGAACTTATTTAACAAGTTAGGACTGCACTAGTTTATGTTTTTCTTGAAACCTTTGCAACCTATGCTCAACATGAAAGTCTTAAACATATTAGCCTTTTCTTTGAACAAACATCTTTACTTAAACACAAACATGGCCATAGATTATAAACAATCTAATTGATATGAAAATCATTTATAATTTTATTAAAGGGTGTACTTGAAAAAACAAACAACTAGTTGCATACTTGTTGTTTAAAACTGGCTAATGTTTAACAAACTTTTCAAAACTGGGACATGGAATTAATTGCTACAAAAGCATAAGTCACCAAGCTTCAAATCGACAACAAATATTTGGTTACCAAATTTGTTGATGTTGACAAAATAATCAAAAAGGCTGAGACCTTGCGATAAGAGTACAATGAACTTAATTAAGTTCATTTCAAAGGATGTAATGACCTCAAAACCTTGCAAAATGAATACAATTAGTTGATGAAGGATTATGGGAAGATGGAGGCTATTAATGTGTAGCAAGAAAATACCCTTGTTACTTTGGAACAAGCTTGCAACCAACAACATGAACAATTGATGACTATCTCGTGGAGTTGAAGAATTGCATTCATGAATTGAATTACAAATTCAAATTCAAGAACTGAAAGACGAGGTGGAGCAATGAAAATATCTCCCAATAAGACTTTTCAGACCTTGCATGTGGACAACTAGTTGAGAGAATTTGAGGAATTAATGTTGGATAATGCCTTGTTGAAAATACAAAACCAAAAATTAATGGATAGGAATCCAAAGTGGAAGGAATGGTGCCAAATTATGCAAGAAATTAAAGAGGAGCAAATTCAAAACAACCTGGAAATTGCCCATACCGATGAAGAAGCATACATGTTTGAATTGGTTGCCTATAGAATACAATTTTTAGAGTATACGTATGACTGATTAAATTCAAAACTGATTGAGATTGAGGGAGGTGTTGGAATATCCCGGCAACTTTGTATTGAAATTCCCAGAAATCACTTCATTTTTAATTCTTAATTCTTGATATACATTTTTTAAATTCACCTTTTCTTTTTCTTCCTAGTATATCGGCAATTTTTTTAAAAATCTGAGCAAAGCCAAGTTGAAGTTCCAAAACAAAAGAAACAGAATATTAAAATACTATTCGAATAATTAATTGATAAATAAATAAAAACTATGACAGGACGTGGCGATGAACCGTGCGAGAGATCAAAAGTTTTGGCGAATTGTCGCCTGCTTAACGGCTACACAGACAGGCTCTCTCTCTCTCTCTCTCTCTCTCTCTCTCTCTCTCGGGATTCCGGTGTTGAAGGATGTCTCAGCGTCGAAGAGTTTGCGGTTGTTGCGCGGCGTGAACCGAGATCGATATTTGCGCATTGCAGCAAACAAAAATGTCGCCAAAAACCGCTCAAAGAACTTCGATTAGCGGAGCAGTGCTCCCTGAATTATCTCTCTCTCTCTCTCTCTCTCTCTCTCTCTCTCTATATATATATATATATATATATATAAAGCCAGTGAGCGCTCCTCTCTCGTCTCTCATAAACTACAACAGACACTAGTGTAGTGTGTGCTCCGCGGCTGCAACTGTCGGCCACTTCCCAAGCGATACGCATGCAGCAAGGTGATGGTTCAGATGTTAAGCTGAGGAAAAGGCAATTTCAATTTTGTGTATAATCAGTCAGTCGCGCAATTTCTGCTTTAGTGATGAAGATATTTGAGTGAAGGTTATGATTGTACAGAGACAGAGCCAACGACAACGACAAAGACAGACACAAGCAGGCAGGCAGACATTCAAAGGTTTGCTGAGAATGAGAGTTCAACGTTTTTTTTGTTGTTGTTCGTGGAGCATGTATTAAGAGGAAGCCTTCTTTCTGCAAGAAAATAGGTAGCGAGCGATGAGTACTACGAGTGCGGAGAGACAAATGAAACGGAGATGATCATGAGGCTCTTGTCCCTAATCGAGGTCTTGTTTCGAGCTGCTGGAAGTCTTCAAGACAGTTGCGAAACTTGCTTTGAGAAACAAGCAGGTAAGAGTAGTAGATTGAGAAGAAAGAAAATATTAGTGAGCGATCATCATACGGAGACGTCTAGAGAATTATCCGCCTGCAGCAACAGCGGCTCCAAGGTCGCATTGAAATTGCTGGCACGTTCGATGTGGTCTGTACACGCATGTGCGTATTATAGTGTAATAGGGATGGTGCTTCTTCTTTCATGCTTTGCAAGATTAGAGTCCCAAATCTGGTCGCACGCTCATCATTCCTCTCATTCTATTCAACCGTTGTACCTGGAGCGACTGAGTTTCTCTAATCGGATCGTCTATAGACGGCAAGAGTTCAACAGGAAAATACTCATCCCAGGAAGTGCATCTGAGCAATCAAATGCGGTGCAGTTGCAGCAGGAGCCGATCAGTCACTCTTTGGTTTCTTCCCAGGAGCCGAGTTCTGCTTTTTCTCAAGAACTTCTTCTCCAGTTCAACGGCTCAAAAGCAGACGACAGTGATCACGTGTGCAGAGGGAAACGGATCTACATTTACGACTTGCCGCCTGAATTCAACTCGGATCTGGTGGCAAGATGCCGATACGGCATCACGAGCTGGCTCAACTTCTGTCCGCATACAAGCAATGACGGCCTTGGTGCAACGTTGGACTGCGAAGAGAAGTTGCCTTGGAAGTTCGCACCACCAGGTCTTACTACTACTACTACTACTACTGCAGTGTCAGACGATGCTTTCACAAAAGGCTGGTACAAGACAGATCCTTACATGTTGGAGTTGATCTTCCATTCTCGCTTGCAAAGCTACCCCTGTCGAACGTCCAATTCTGCCATAGCGGATGTTTTCTTTATTCCTTACTACACAGGATTGGATGCCCTTCGCTACTTGTACAATACAACGGTAATCCCTTCCCCCATCCCACTCCCCTTCATCAATGCTCTTTCTCCCTATGTCCGTGTGTTGTCTGCTTATCCACCTGCACGCTTGGATCGACATCAAGAACCTGTCATCTTGCACTCGAGCGTCTGTAAATCAGTCCAAGAAACTGCTTATCTTTCTCTCCCATCCTCTCTTTCTCATTTCGTCTTAAGTTTTGTACTATACTGTGCAATAACAGATCGCTATTCCCGCACAAAATCAAGATCAGTTGAACAGACAACAGACATGATTGCAATGCCACCTTCTCAGTTCCAATGCCGCTTGAAAAACATCATAGCTTCCAGGATCGCATTTGAACCAAGAAGCAGTTTGGTGCTAACCCAATTTGTGTATGAATGCCCTGAATGCCCTCCTGTGCCATGCCCACACTGGACTGTTGTTTCTGCTCATCATAGTACTCTTTCTGCTTTCTTTTGACATCACTAGGGTTGACCTTGAATTGGGTGAAACAGGAACAGACTGACACACATGGTATGAAGCTGGTGACATGGTTCAAAGAGAATGCAGGAGAGAAGTGGACACTCAATGGAGGCAATGATCATTTCATGGTTCTTGGGAGGACGTCATGGGATTTTGATGTGGTGACAGATGGAGCTGAATCTTGGGGCACAGGAATTCGTTCTTTGCCACCCATGAAGAATGTGACTGGTCTTTTTCTTGAAAGAAAACCATGGTTGGAGAATGAGCAAGCTGTGCCATACCCGACTTCCTTCCATCCTTCTGCCCCTGAGCTGTCCCACTGGTTGGCCAAGGTCTGCAGCATTGAAAGAAGGTCATTGTTTGCATTTGCAGGTGAATAGCTTTAACAGATGCATTCTTTGCTCTAGCTCTCCAATGTGCCACTTTGTGCGCACTCTCCTCCATTCTGTAAACAGCTTTTGTAGCAGAGAAATGAAAATGATACATGATGGTTGTAGTGAAGTGATGAAGTTGATGATCTGTAGGAGTTATGAGATTCAGCCATACATCATCAAAGTTCTTGTTGAGATTTGTAGCATTGAGGCAGACCATCTTTGCTGTCAGCACTTCTGTATGCAATTTTTGTCAACTCAGGTTGTCTTTGCAGGTGCAACACGGGCTCACCTGAAAGACAGTATTCGTAGCAGGTTGGTGCAGCAGTGCTCTGGATCAGTGGCCTGTAGCTTGATCAATTGTCACCAGCTACAGTGCAGCCATAATCCAAAACCAATCATGAATGTCTTCCTGCAATCAAAGTTCTGTCTTCAACCCAGGGGTGATACTCCCACACGCCGCTCAACCTTTGATGGCATGATTGCTGGGTGCATTCCAGTGTTCTTTCATGAGCACTCTGCTTACACGCAGTATACTTTGCACTTCCCAGCTGATAGAAACAGGTAAATGTTACCCTCTTTTCTTCTTCATGCATGTATAGTGTGCAAATTACTTATAAGCTGTCTGGTTTTCCTTACATGGAAACTATAGCACACTTAGTCTGTTATGATGTCCGTATCACAGTTATAGAGCATTTGCTTTCTTTAGTAAGATATAGTTGCAAATATCAGATAGAATAATAACACATCAAATGTCTAATCTTCATCTATCTCCAAATTATTTACAGCTACTCTGTGTACATTTCGGAGGAGCAAATCATATCAGGAGCCTCCATAGAAGCTGAGCTACTCAAATTCTCAGAGGAAAAAATTCAACAGATGCGTGAGACCATAGTTTCTTTCATCCCCAAATTGCTCTATACAAGGCATTCAAGTGAAGCAGGATTTCAAAGTGTGCAGGGAGATGCATTTGACACAACTATTGAAGGAGTTCTTAAAAAAGTTGCAACATACAAGGACCAAGTGAAGCTGTCATGACATGTCCCAAGTGGAGGAAGTTCTGATCGCCTGTGAGACTGACCCAAAGTTCAACTCTCAAGTTTGTTACCTGGGTTTGTGAAATGTTTCATACCAAATATCAATTTGGTGCAGCACATATCACTGCAGAACCCCAGTGTTCAAATGGATCTCAAGGTAAACACATGAGTTCCTTGAGGTGGTAAATTTCTTTTTCACAGAGTTTTCATCTTACTTTGACCTTCCTACTCTCCTAAAATTTGAAGTGAGGACTAGGTGAACTACAAGATTAGTCTCCATTTCAAGGTCAGGCTGTGACTCAGACGTATGATTGTGAGTGGCTACAGTACATTGCTGGGATAGTGCATTGATATCAAGGGCCCTAACATCTTCAACATGTCTGTGAGATAGCCTTCTGGTACTAAGAATTCTGTATGTATACAACTGATGAGTTCTATTTGAGACAGGAGATCAGGTAGTTCATATCGTGCTAGAACAATGTTCAATTGGTTCAAGAGGAGTTCATAAGCCTGGAGCTCGAGTCTACAAACAGATGTCAGTTCTGCTAGAGCATCTGCACTGTGAGGTAATGTGATTTTTGAACACATCATCTCAGATAAAGTGGAGAGCAGATGACACTAGTAAGCATTCAATTTGTGCAACAAATATCTGGCAATTGCAGATATATGTACAAGATATAAGTACCACAACACAAATTTAGAATATAACAGTTGCAGAAGCTACCGTACACTTGAGAAACCAATTGGACAGACTATGCATGACAGTCAGTCTTTGTGGAGTGTGTTTGGGTACATTTCATGGTTGCTTTCAAATTGGTCTTCACAAGTGCTTGCTGCTATGCCATAGCACAGCAAAAGCACACCAGCCCCAACAACTACTTGTCTACAGTTGTGTATTGAGAAGCTAGCAAGCAGCTTCACTGTTATGACCTTGAACCATTTTTAAGAACAAAGACAATGGGCCATCAAGTGGGACTCACTGTATCTATGTTTTGACAATTGGGATCTTTCTCACAGTTGAGGATAGGGTCCTGGCAGAAGCACTAACTGTACAGAATCTTGCAAGAATACTTGTAATCAGATCAATGCTCTTATTATACTGACCTTACTCTCTCCACCAAGGGAAGGAGTCAATCATCTCCCTCATGCATACAAACAGACCCTCTTCCACACCACAAACCACATGGCTTCAGTCAAGTTGAACTGCAGACTGGTACCAAGCAACCAATGAATTCTTAGGCTGTCCCAGTGGTTAACTGGGCTGTGCTGACAGCCTTCTACCACGATTTGCTCTCCAAGTTATTCCTTACCAAAACTATTACCTATATTGTCTAGGACTTCCTTTGGACTCATTCCAAATGATAACCCTGTATATATATATAAAATCCATCCACAAAATGTACAACGCATGTTTAAGCAAATGTAAACACATGAAAGGAAAACCAAGACAATCACAACAGTAGTAATGAAGTGGAAGATGTAATGTTAAAAGGGCATCCTCTGCCACAAATCAGCTAGTGATGGAGGTGCACTAGTTGGTATGTGTGAAAGAGATGAAGAATTATGACTAAGTGTGGCAGTCCATTGAAGAATTGCAATGGCTTGCACATGCTAAAGGGCTATTGACACTCGTTGCTTATAATAAGATATAAGCATTGCAAGTACCAAGGAGGTTTGTTGGTAGCAAGCTATATTGGCATGTACACAGTAAGTAAAAAAGGAATAATGAGGATGGAGACAACCATAGGTCTTTATGGCAAGGGGAATGAAATCATCTCCTTGCGCTTGCCTTGTTTTGAATAGCAATTGTTGTTACATGTGTTGTTGTCAAAGCATGCTACACCAAATCTGTATGAATTGGATCGACAATGACAACATTTGCCAAGGTTCAAAAATAGTTTCTAATGATGACAATATATCTATTTGTTTCTGTGTATGGCAAGAGAAAAGGTGGGAAACCTCTTTTTGTATGTGAGCTCCACTTTCTGACACGATAGCTACAACAATATCTCGAAGCATATCATGGGTTGTAGTGCAATCATTTTTGCATGGGCAATGTAACAAATGAATATCCAAATCATAAATAGTATGGCCACACTAACATCGTGAAAGATATGGAATGTAGGATGTGATATACCAAAACGAATATGAAATGTTGTCAAAAAATGGGCGGACAAATGAAATGAAAAGGTGCTTAAACGAGCCAATAACCAAGCCCCTATTGCTAGACCTACACATGAGTAGAAATGTGCTCACGCAACATTTGAAGGAACATTTGCTAAAAACAAAATAAATTCATGCTCATGTAGTTAGTCCATTAAGGAAGATTGCATTTGAAGATAAAATTGCACCCCTAAACTCTCAAAAGGTAAGACATGTGATCAGATGATTTCAAGTAACATTGCACAAGTATCTTTTAATGCTACTTAGAAGGGATAAATACTAGTTTCTACATGTGCCATTGCTTCAAGAAGAACAAGATGATCATCCCGCTAGAAACGAAAGATTAATGTAGGAGTGATCAGAACCCAACACACTTTTGCTATGACTAAATTTCATTGGTACATTCTTTGTTAATCACATGCAATTTGAGCTTTCCATTAAGAGTTTTGTTTGCATGATATATTTACAATTGAAGTGTGTTTGTAATGTTAATTTAAACCAATGTTGGCCAAGTATACCAAAACCTTTTGGGTATCACTTGAGTACCCCAATCTAAACCTTTCAGGGAATCAACCCATTTGATACCCAACTTGATGCCTTGATCACTAGTTCTCAAATAAGTGAGAATCGTAAATGGTGAAGTTTGATTTCCTTCCAAATGCTAAAATTTGGGGGGTAATTTTTTTCTTTAAGTTTGGTTCTTAAACTAAAGGGATAATTTTTTTCCCTTGAGTTAGGTTTAGTGTTTTGGGTAGCAATGCATTTGCAACGACGCTCTACCCTCCAAACATAAAAGGGTGGGTGCTCCCACTTTTTCCTTTTTTTTCCCGTCATTCTTGCCTATTTGCCTCCCTCTTGTTGTTTTGTAGTTCATTCACTCATTTTCACCACTTACTACTACTCTTTTGCTTTCATTGTTTGTTGTTACTACTCACTTGCTTTCGCCGCTTGCTAATGTTCATTGTTCCTCCATTTCCATTGCTTGCTGCTTCATCACTTGCTATTGTCGTTGCTTGTGTTACATGCTTTCATGGCTTGTTGTTTCTATTATTTTTGCTACTTGTTGTTGCCCCTTTCATGGCTTGTTGTTTTCGCCAATTGTTGTTTCATCATTGCCTTCCATTTAGGTACCAATTGCCCACCCCTGTTTACCCTTTTTATTGTTTTTTCATTCACTTTATTGCTTGAACTGTAAATGGTACTTCCCCTTCCCCTTTTTTGGGTGTGTAGGTGGGGAGCATGTAGTATTTGAATGTTGAGTTTTAATAGTTTAGTAAGTTCTTTTTCTTATTCCTTTTTTTGTTTTTTTATGTTTATAACTTTGAAAATTGTACAACATTTGACATTTAATGAAATTTTTTATTAAAAAAATACCACAACCAAACTTCAAGCCTTTCCTTTTGTACAATAATGAGAGAAAAAAATGAGCGAATTTTTTAATTAATTGTTTAAACCTTCGAGCCCAATCCTTTTAACTTGATCCTTTTATTTGTAAATGCCTCCTTTTTTTATAATTGTTTGTAAATGTTTTGTCAGCTGGTATTCTAAGTTTTGATATTATTGTTTGCTTTCTTTAATATTGTTTGGTAAAATAGAGGTTGTGTTTTTTTCTCCACCTTACTTGATAATAATTTTATAAAAACTATCAATGGATCAATCTTTTGATAATGAAAATATAATTAGTGCAAATGAAAGATGTGAAATTTATATGAATGATATAATGGAGGAAAGATTTGAAGGGAACCCAAATATGTAGACTAAAACAAGTAGAAATATACAAGGTCAAAATGAACAAAAGATAATACAAAATAACATTAAAAAATTGCATGTGCAAAAGAAATTTCGGAAATGGCATGGAAAAACTTCATTCTGTTGGGCCTATTATTGTGTAAATGATAATACATATGTTGATTTTTTAAATCCACTAATTTCAGGAGATGTAGGTTGCAAATTGGAAATTTAGAAAGCTAATTTTTGTGAATAAAAATTGACCAAACAATCCTAGAATAGAATGTAAGTCTCCATCTAATTAGTACAATTTATTGAGACAAATGAGAATTTAGAAGAGGAGTTAGAGCAATTTGAAAAGATTTTGAAAAAGATGAAATTTTTGAATGTTAAACATATAAAACAACAATTGTTGGCATCTTATCAATGTTATTAAAAAAAATTATTAAGTTAAAATTAATATTTTGACCCCAAAAAAAATAAAAAATCATAACCAATTTGTGAGAACTGGTCCCAAAAAAAAAATGGTAACTTGACTCAACATAATATATATATATATAAACAGAGAACCGAATCTTTATTAAAAAAATTTTTGGTGATAACCAAATCCAATGATTCTCCAAAAAAAAATCCAGTACTCAACCAACACTGGTCTGGACTCTAACACCTTTACAAGAAAGGTAAAGAACTGTTAGAAACTTTTTAGTATATGTGGAGGGCCACCTTACCCTCATTAAAAATTTTGCCCCAACAGAGGATGGCATCTTATGTGTAAGCAAACCTTTCATATAAAGAGCCTCATCTCCTCCACAAACAAAATCATGGCCCACCTCACACATGGCCCTTATTCCCAGAATAGAGATTAGTCCTTACCCTACACATAACCACCATAACTTAATGGCATAATTCACATAACACAAAGACAATCACATGTCAACACAACAAATGGATGGATGTACACGACCTAACTCTTGAACCCCCTCTGTATGCTTCACTTCCTTTGGGCTGGTCACCCAAGTTAACATGTTGATTGTTAGGTCCTTCATATTCAACACCCTCCCCCTGGCCCTCACCTACCCAATTCTATAGAAATGAATTGAGAAATGGAAGAGCATAAATTGGACCTTTTAAGAACCTCCTCTACGAAAGTCATGCTCACATAACAAGAGTAATTTCAATAGGCCAAACTGTGCTAGCAAATAGCCTAGGTCTAGATGCCAACAACTAACATGTTTTGAATCTACATCATATCACAATTGCTGCACCATTGTAAGACATCAAACTAAACTAATCTACTTTTTAAGTTATTAAGGTATTGACTATTGACACAAGGGTTTAGGGTTTAGGTACCATTCCTCAATGAACAAGCAGCAAATTTCAAAATTCATCGGATTGTCTATCCATTCCTACCCATCCAAATTGAGAGATATTATAGAGGTTGCCCACATGAACTGAACACAATTCTCACAGACAACTAAAGAGCACACAGGATGTGAGAGATGTATTTCAGATGGCAAGTCCTTGACTATATATCATTTGCAAAGACACTTCATTCTCATCATAAGTAGAAATAACCCGGAGGTAAAGAGTCACAAAATTCCCAGACACCATAGGAATGTAAGATACATTAACAGAGATGAAAAACAGAAGGAACCATCCAAGCCTAAGAATGGTCGGCAATACCCAACTCTTATTTTCCTCAACTATGAAGATATCCAGTTACCCTCACTCCCAATCTTCTTCTCCACCTTACAAAAATAGTTCCCAGCAACTCTCGTCCCATCCACATTGGTGCTCTGTCTCTTTAACTGAGTTCTGCTTCTGTCCTTACTATTTTCTCTGTGAGAAAGACTTTGTTTTGTCTGCTTTGTTTGGTGTAATTCACGGACAACTAATTTTTTATACCGCTTGTGGGATTTCAATTACTGCACCAGCTTGGATTTGGCCCCATCCTATCAGTCGCCAATGCTTTTCAACTCTTCTGCTGAGTGCCACTTTCTCTCCCTTGCTGGTACAGACTGGAGTGGTCAGTTGCAGTTTAGCAAGATCATTCTTGACTTGACTGCAATCACACGAGCCCCTGTTGACATTGACAATGGATTTTATAGTTTTCCTTCTTTCTAATTTTGTGTTTCACCATGTGACATAGATTGTGGTAAAAATCATTGTAACAATTCTTATACATTATAAAGAAAAGTCTAAATCTATATATTTGTTTATGATATCTATGAATCAACACAATATGAAAATTTCAGCATTGAAATATGATAATAATTGTTTTGAATATGAGATGTATGAGAACAAATCTTTAAAAATAATTGTCAATAGACAATATCTCATAGGAAATATGAATGGATTACATGAGTTTGAATAATTAAACAAGTGATGCATGTAGATATTTTTGTGTGATGTATAAATACCTATAGGCTTGCAAAATATATAGAAAAGAGGTCCTTTGTATCTCATACGTACTATGAAAGATGTGCACACCTTCGAGATTTGGATAAAAAGTCTCACTTTTAAACTTTGTATATTGTTAATTCCAAATGTGCATTAGATTGAGAAAAATAAATGATCAATTGTAGTTCATATTGATTTGATGTTTCCTCACACATCCAAAAGAGAAAATTAAGAATTCCAAGACAATTGTTGCAAATATCTTAATGAAATGTGAGTACACATGGTAATATTATTTCCTTAATCCAATTTCATTGCTCATCAATGAAATGAATATTCAAGGATATCAATATATTATATCATTCAAGATTAAAATTTGACAAATCTTAGATATGATTTACAAATTATGAATATAATGAATGTTTAAATATATTTCAATGGATATTGAATATTGTGGGTTTAATAATCCAAGAGGTATATGTCAAAATATCATTTTACAAGATGTTTCTACTCATGAATTTTATATAAAGCCTAAGATTTTGAATTTAAAGTTTCTTGGGCAAATAACATTTTCTACACTCAATACTCCACATTGCAGGTCAAGGGAATGTAATTTTTTAATTCAAGGGCTTTTGAAGAAACTTTAAAGGTAATTGTTTCTCAACTTTGAAACATGATAACAAAAAAAACAAAGAACATTGCATAAACTAATTTGGGAATGGGTGTTCAAGAATGCAAGGATGTTGTTGGAAATATCTAAGTTGACTTGTTTCAAAACATGCTAATGAAGTGATATATCATATTAAGTGAAATATTAGGGTAACTTGCCCTATGACTGAACACCACCCATGACCAAACACCCAAAAAGTACACAACTTGGGGGGTCAACAAATGAGGCCCATCCCATGGCTATTTGTATATTGCCATATCTCCAAACACCCGGTGATATAAAGTTGTGTTTGGCATTTCTAATAATTCCAACCAATGACCTAAGGCTTATGTTTGGTCATGGGAATGTTAGATAGTTTTTATATAAAAAATATGTTCATTTATTTAGTGCAAGGTGTTTAATGATAAAGGACTAAACTAGTGTAACACACATTTATGTGTACATTTATATAGTCAGTGACCACACTCTTGAACATAATTGTTTATTGAAAGGGGTTTAAGGAGGTAGACTTATAAATTTCTATGTTCTATATGTGAAGGTAATGTTTGACCATGGGCTTAATAAAATCAAAAAATATTATACACACTTATGCAAATGTACAAAATGCAATTGTACTTGGGACTAAAGGTGTTTGGTGTAAGCTGTGATTTAGGGCAAATTTACAAACAAATATCTTCATTATGTGTTTTTTAATGTTTGGTGATGAGTACAAAACTTTAACATTGAAAGGGGTACAACATCGTTAAGGATTCTAGCAACACATTAAAATGATCACATTAAATTGCAAAGTTTGTGAACAATCTAAGGATTTAAAAAACTACTCAGTCTGCTTTCCTACCAAAATATCACAACACAATCAGAATGAATTGTAAGACATCAACTTAATTTAACTCAATTGCAAATCAAGATGTCTAGATTACCAAGCCATGTGGAGGATGAACTCCAAGCATTCTTAAAGTTGTTTTGTCCTAGTGCAATACTACTTAGATCAAAAGTGCTTAAAGAAAGCATATTAGTCAAAGATGAATTGCTTAGCAAAGTGAAAAAAAAGACCATAGATTTGCTTAACAAAGGGAAAGAGGAAACTAGAGAGTTACAAAGCAAATTGAAAAAATACCCAGTCTTCCATATCAAAGTGAAAGAAAAGAACATAGGGCTACCTAAGATAGATAATCACCAAGATGAAAGCATAATTGCATGTATTCACAAGATTTACAAGGAAAGTTTTAGCAAGTTTATTGATTTTTGTTGGATAGCTAAATTTGTTGTCCCTGCAGTAAAAATGATTATAACAACAGTGTGATAGTGCAAATTTCCTAAAGCTCAAACACAACTTACAATTAAATACACTCCAACAACTTGCACAACAACAACAAATGAAGATTTAGATTATATTGATTTTGCAAACATCTTTGATCTCATCAACACAAGTGTTTTCACATATGAACATGCATTGAACAAATTCCCTAACTTAACACACTTTTTGTTTTCTTGGTCTAAACATAGGAAAGATAGGGGAGGACCACTTGTGGGGCTTGAACACACACCACCAAGCTTTTGGAGGTTGGGTGTAGGAAAACCATAAGCATCATGATGTTCAATGTCCCTTATAGGAAATGAAGTGTAGTGGTGGACTAGCAAGCAGTGAACAAGGAGAATGTCCCTCCTTAAATTAGATCAAACATGACAACACAAAGGCCAGTAAGAACAAATAGGGTGCCTACTATAAATCCAAGAGGCAAGTGGTCAAATGAATCAATAGAGATAGCCATGGATGCAGTTGAACATGGCATTACTTCCTTATGGAAGCCCATCAAGTTTTGGGGCATATTTGTAACTTCACTTTTTGACCACCTAAATGAAAGACCAAAAGTAGGAAAATTGGACCATCGGGTGTATTAACATAAGAAGAAGATGAAGCTATTGTTACATGGGTTTTGAGTATGTTGGAATGTGGGTTGTCCATAACACTACAACAACTCAAATGGAAGGTAGCAAAAGTTACTCAAATTCGGCCCACCACATTTCAAAATGGGGTGACTGGGGATTTCTAGTGATATTGGTTTAAGCACATGCATCCATAATTAAGCATCTATCTTATAGATGGATTGGAGATCAGTAGAGCCCAAGGCCTCAACACCAATTCTTACAACTTGTTATACTAGAACTTAACATCCTTGTACACCCAACATTAGTATAGTCCAAATCACATTTGGAATTTTAATGAAACTAGAATTCAAGTAGGGAGGCAATTATGAGCTAGAGTTCTAACAAAAAGGGGTTATCATCAAGTATACAACACCATCCCAAAATCTAGAAAATGGTTAACCATCAATTGTGAAGTGAATGCAACAAGGGGATTAATACCATGATTTTACATATTTCGAGGTGAAAGAATCAAAGATGATTACATTCAGCACTGCAAATTTGGAACATGTATGGCAGTCTAAACCAAAACATGGATGACAAGTTTTTTGTTCAAAATTTTTTTGTCATTTTTCAAAAGATCAATTCCAAGTGGAATCTCTCCAAACAATTATCATCTCTTAATTCTAAATGGGCATGCTTCACATGTTAACCTAAAAGTAATAGAACAAGTTCAACATGTTGGGTTAAATATGATTACCCTACCTTCACACACCTCCCATGCTTTACAACCTCTAAATGTGAGCTGTCTCAAGCCCTTTAAAACAACTTTTTTTTAAAAGAGAAATAATAGCATGGTTAGCAATAATTATAAGGAGCCAGACAAGATTGTTTTTGCAAACTAGGTAGATAAGGCATTAGATGTAACTCTGTCCAAAAGAAACATCAAGAATGGGTTCAAGGTTATAGGGATTTGGCTTTTAAATCCAAAGGTTATGGATGGCAAGACTAAACTTAATGAATTGTACACTACAAAAGACAACATCATCACATTAAATGAAAAGAATGTAGAATATTCTGATGAGGGTTTAAATGATACTCAAGGTTGGGGTGAGCATGGAGCAACTGTAGAGTTGATCAACACATGCATTATAAAGGAGCCTGTTACAATAAGATCTTATGATGATGTACATGAACATCCACCAAGGTACTATGTGGAAGAGCTTATAAGTCTTATTATCTTAGAAGATACAAAAATAGAAGTTGATATGGATTACATAGTTAACTTAGGTGAACCTACAAATGTGTCTAAAAAGCAATTGTTACATTATGCAAGAAGTTGAACTCCACTTTGCTTGAAGAATTTATTGTCTTTACCACATATGCCTATAAGGAAGACATGCGGGAAAAAGCCATTAGTTGATTACAATCAATCCCATGTTGTTACCTCTAATGAATGTCTACAAATTCTACATAAGAAAGTTATGGACAGAGAAGCAATAGAAATAATCAAAAAACAAAGGAGAAAGGAAAGGAGGAAATAAAACAAAAATGTGCAACATATTCACATACTACTACAAACATAGTAGTTGAAAATCTAATTGAGAAACGATACAAAACATATTTCAACCGAGCTTGGTTTACAATGGCAATTAAGCAAGCAAAGGACAAATTTCACAAGAACTTCCAAGATGGTTATAGAGCCCATCCATTAGGGTACATGGGTGTAAACTTGGGCATTTCAACACTTGCACAGTCAGAAGCTAGAGTAAGGGCAAGGGCAAGGATGCTTGTAAAAGCCATGTTCTAGCACAGCTCCAACAACCTTCCATTTACTAACTAGCAACAAAATGTTGGGGAGGGGGGGGGAGAGGAGGGGAAGGTATAACAAGACAATCAAAGTCCAAAAAGGGAGTTGGATGTCTAAGAAGCTCTCCAAGTTAAAGAAGGGGGTTGGAGGTTCAAGAACCTTTCCAACTTGGAAGGGGGGCTTGATGTTTAGGAAGAATCGGGCAGAGAGAGAGAGGAAGCAAATTGAAGTCCAAGAAGAATCGAGAGGAACTGGGTAAAGAGAAGAAACAACTTGAGGTCCAAAAGGAATCAGGCATAGAGAAAGAGGAAGCAAATTCAGGTCCAGGAGGAATCGAGTGGAATTGAGTAGAAAAAGAAGAAGTAACTCGAAGTTGAGGAGGAATTAGGTAAAGAAAGAGGAAGTAAATCAATGTGAGAAAAAGAGAGAACAATAGAAGAGTTGGAGACGAAATTGACTAGAAACAAAAGGGAGCCTAGGAGGCGATCTAAACAAAATTGAAGAGATTTTTTTTTTAAAAAGGAGTTTTTGGAGTTGGAGATGGAATCGAACACACACACACACAAGAACCCTTTAGCTAAAAATAAATTCTACCAGAGAAAAGGATTCACATAATCACAAAAGGGGCCTAGGAAGTTGTCAATGGAATTGGGGAGAGACATAGCCAAGGATATTTTCAAGAGAATCAACCAACAAAAAAGAAGAGGCATGACCCATATACTTTCCACGAAATCGACCAACAAGATAGAAGAAGCAATACCTATATCCTTTCAAAGAAATCAACCAACAAGAGAAAAGGTGGGACCCAAATCCTCTCAATGAAATTGACCAACAAAAGAGAAGTGGTAGGACCCATATCCTCTCAACAAAATTGACCAGCAAAAGAAGAAGTAGGACCCAGATCCTCTCAACAAAATCAACCAGCAAGAAAAAAAAGGTGGGACCCATATCTTTTCAACAAAATTAACGAGCAAAAGAAGAGGCTGGACCCAAATCCTCTCAACCTTCTCAATGGAATTGACCAGAAAGAGAAAAGGCAGGACCCAGATCCTCTCAACGAAATTGACCAACAAGAAAGAAGAGGTGGGACCTAGATCTTTTCAACAAAATCGACCAATAGGAATGATTTTTTTTCTTGTTGGTCGATTTCGTTGAAACCCAAGAATGGGATAGAATCTATTGACTTCCTTCACACCCTGCACATAGACAACAAACACTTTGCTTAGTTCATAATACAAAAAAGTGACATAAAACAATCATGCCAACAAAGTCCATCATGCGTAAAGCTCACTCCATCCCCAAAGACCATGTAGCAAACCAAGCTTGCCATTGCCTACAACCATGGAGTAGCTATGACCAAAGAGATTGAGTGACTTGCTAAGTAGTTATGACCAATGACCAAAAGACTCAATGACATCCTATTGCAATGTGCACTAGGAGACTTCTTGGTGCAAAGCACATAGGAAAGGGAACATCACCTAAACCCTAACATGGCAGCGCTGAATGGTGTTTACTAATCAAGGTCCCATGTGTTTATTTTGGACTTTTTCTAGTTTTTAGAGGACCTTTGTTTTGAAGGGGCATATCTTTCTCAATTCTACACCATTTGATGCAATCTAAATGGCTGTCGATGCACCTATAGGAGAGGAACAAAATCTCTTTGGAGAGTAGGATGAGCCAAGCCCTCATCTGGATGCTTTTTTCATCCGTTTGCTTAAGTGTTCAGTGACCAGCCTGGCTACCCTACTATTATTTCACAAGTATAACTCTATTACTTGCCACTGTCTAATAAGTGTTGTTGCATTTAGGACTGAGTTCTAACACCCAACACATACATATGTCGGATTTTGAATCCAATGAATGCTGAAAAATATTAGATTTTAGAAATCAAAACAAGTTTTTTGGAATCCATGAGCAATATACTAATATCTCTAGAAATGAATGTCTTTAGACACCAAGTAAGAAGTAAGAACCTCATTACTAATCAGTTCTTTGATAGGCAGCCCAAGTATATTTTGATCAACATGTGAAAACCAATAGAAGAAAATTACAACATCAAAAAAAGAATTTAATTTCTTTAACTAAACACCCCAAAAAAGAATTTGCAAAAGGAAGTACCTTAAGGCCATGAGTATGTGAGGATGTTGTGACCCTAACCTAAAAGGACTCGCCAATTTTGGGGTGAGACAAGAAAATTAGGGTGGGAGCAAGCACAAGGTCTGGTATGGGCCAAACCACCAAAATGAGAAAAGACATGTGTGGGATTCATGCACTTTCATTTGGTAGTTGGGATTTCTTAAGAGCCTGGAATGTTCATGGCCATCTGTGGACTTAATATATGTCTTAATTGAGTGCTATTAATATCATTAAAAAGATGTGGATTAGAGTTACAACATATTGGGGACCTAAATAAAGACTCTTTTTGATAGTTATATTGGTTAAGGAATCAAAACACAAATTGTCAAAAAAGATTTGAACCATTAATTTAGACTGCAATTTGAAGAATCTAATCATGCCCAAATGAAGAGCTTGATATAAAGTTGAAAAGTTCACAACAAGAGCAATAAGGCAAAAGAGTATTGCTTTTCTCAATTGGTTAAAGTATCCTAAGGGGCTCAAAAGTTTCCTAACACTAAAACATCTTTTTATATGAAATCAAAAATTTGAAAAAAAAAACCATTTTGATGAAGGGCTTCTAGGGGACCTCTAGAACATGCTACCCATGTAGGGATCTCATTGCAACTCTATTGCATGTGATAAATGGTCACCAACAATATCTTTGAACAATCTAAGGGGTTGGAGGGTGTGATCAATCATCCATTCATCAACACAAATCTGCTAAAATTACTAGAAAATGTGAATTTTGTCATAAAAAAACTCATATGTTTGAAATCATCTCCACAAGGTTTAGAAATCTCAACATTGCCTTTAACTTCCTGCTTTGAAGGTTCCATCCTTTAGGAGGTGGAAAGGAACAAAAAGGTGTATTAATGTACACAGTGGCTTCTTAGAACAGGTTTACACACACCCAGTATGTTAGCCTCTACCAATGTCTAGCACATCTAAAATAACAAGCATGAAGGTCAATGGTCTGCTTGTTCAGGCTGCTCTGAGCTTGATAGGCTTTCATTTTGTTTTAGCTTGCCCTGTCCAAGCAAGCATCTAAACCTTAGGCATAGAGAGGCCTACATAGAGGGAAGTGGTTGGAGCCTCCAGCACCCCAAAACATCATATCCTTTAAGCATACCACCAGTGACTACTTGGAAGCATGAAATCCAATTTAGACAGTGGAAAACATATCTATGAGATGTGTAAAACTTGGTAAACTCTATTGCCAGAACATAAGCATGTTGTCAACAAAGCAGTTGGTGGTGATATCCAACCGTACAAAACTAACATAACCAGAAATTGGGGAATGGAGAAACAGGATATACCTCATAGCAGCTAAACCTGCCACTCAGAATGAGAAATGTAGTGCCCGTGCTCTCGCTAATGCAAAATGGTAAAGAGAGGCAACTGCAAGAACCTATAGACTACAACTTTTGTAGATAGTTCTCCTACCAAGGCCCTATATTATTGTCTAAGTTTCCTGGCCAGTGCTTTGCTTCACTCATTGCAGCTAAGTCTTTGTTGTCATTTTTGTCTCTGTTTTTGGTTGGAACTCTTTGAACATACTCCAGAGAGTACAAACTCTGGTGGATTTGGCATACCAAGAGCATTCCACATAGAGCTTTGGGCTGCTTCTTTGGGATCATCTATCCTCAAAGTCTTTGGATCCCAGAGAGCACCATCAACTCTCCTACCTTCAAGCTGTTCTCTTGGGTGCTTACCCAACACAGGCATTGTCATGCCAGGTAATCTACTGGTAGGCTGCACACTGCCATTAACTGTTGAGGCAGTAGCTGATGCTGCCCATGGCAAAGGCACAGTCCAACCTCCTCCCCAGCCAGGAGGAACAACCCAAGGAGAGCCAGGCATCCCTGGTATGAGAGATGCCCATGGAAGAACTCCAGCTCCAGTCCACACACCAGTGGGAGGTGGATTCCAAGTTGTGATTCCATTACCTGGTAACAGCTGCCCAGGTCCAACAGCCCCAGGGCTTACAGTAGGAACTGCCCCAGTCCACCCAACATTAAATCCATATGGCCAAGCCCCATTGTAGAAGCCAAAAGGACTTCCTGCACCACGACCATCCTGAATTGACATTGGTCTGTATGAACCTCCAACATCAGGTTGAAGACCAGGATGTAATAACGTGGGGCCTCCAGTCTTGGCAGCTTCTTGGGTGGCAATTGAATGTGGTTCTGAAAGAGAATGCATGCACTCATCAACAGCTTGCCTCTTCTCCACTTTAGAAGGTACTTCACCAGTGGCACCCACACCATTTTGTGTTCCATCTACAGCCGATTTTTGGCAGGCACTCCCTGATACTTGAAAGCCTCCCATGAGGCTGATCTCACCATCTATTTCCAAACAATGAACTGAACTAATTAGTTCGCACCAAATTGAGCGTAGAACAAAGAAGTCCATCAGGAACCAGGGCTTCAGACTTGAGCAAACAGCCACTGAAAGTCATCACCTCACTGCAAGAAGACAAGACCAACTATTTGACCAACCAGAGTATCAACAAACCCCAACTTTGGGAAATGAATCAAAAGCAACATGAAGTCAATCATATGACATTTATAGACAGACAGGATCAAGTATTTACTCCAAGATAAAGTGCCCCCTTAAGTAGGACAGGACACGTGAGTCAATGTTGCCACTTGCAAATAGGAGAAACTTGATCCAATGATCATATTCCATTTCTAAGATCAACAACGCCATCTTGAAATAGCATATGGCTTAATCAGTTTGCATGACACTGACCTGAGGCAACAAGAGGATTGCTGCAGGCATATGGCTGTGGAGGCATTTTCCCTGTTGCATGCCTCAAAAGAGCTGCCCCCTCAGAAATGCCACTGCTTTGACAAATTGATGTGATAGGGCTACCAACGGAACTTGCATCCAGAGCTGGAAGGGTAGGACACTGCCCAGGCATCTGAGGATGCTTCAAATGAGAGATCCTTGACCTGGAACATGGTAGCAACTGCTGTGCAGTCTCCTGGGAATCAGGACGTACAATGGAGATAACTGACCCATTTGCCACTGCCCCATGGCAGGCCTGTACATTTTTGCTCTTCCTTCGACCAGCTCCAATAGGAACATTTCGTAGTGTGCCTCCAGCTGTCCAATATCTCTGGCAATTCTTGCAATAGTGGCGAGGCTGATTTACATCGTAGTTATTGTAGTAGCAAAACTTTGTATCTAGGCTGTCACATCGTGGGCATCGGGCTGGCTTATCAGGCTTCATTAGGGTTTTACCTTGGGACCCAATTTCATGGCCTCCTTCCTCCTCCTCCTCCTCCTCCTTCTTGTGTTTCATACTCCTCCCTTCTTCACTTGCAGCTGCTTCAACAGCTAGTACAGTTTCAGTCCCTGTAGTTGTCACAGTTGAGTCACTGTGGCCCCCTTTGCTAGACTTCAATGACTTCTCCTCCTCCTCTGCCTCTGCTGCTGGTCCATTGGCACCTAAATAGCTCCTCCCAACCTCATTGACAATTTGCATTCCCAGTGATGACTGATGACAATCCTCTGTCTGTTGTACTGGTGGTTCTTCTCCTGCCTCCTCTGCATTCCCTGCCCCCCCTGAATCCCTATTTTCCTGCACAAAGCACAATACAAACAGAATCTCCTTTGAGATTCATCTCCTTCTCAGATCTATCTACATCTAGGATGTCAATTTGCAATTCCATCATAAGGGCATCTCCAGCAGTGCTCAGTATGTGACCCTTCTCACATCCAAGTTTAGTTATTTACTTTTTCCAAACCCCACCCATGAAACTAAAACTGGGACTGCAAATAGGTGAGATACTACTCATAGCAAACCACCTGGACAAATCATTATGATCAGCCAATCAGAAACAGGGAGCAGCAGATCATATTTCTTACAATCTTCTCTGGCAGGTGTGAAGCTTCGCTGTGCCTTTTACCAGCCTCCGCAAATTGTGCAAAATTGCTGGGCCAAAACCATTTTGTTGAGCCAAACTGGCATGTTTTGACTTTTCTTCATCGAGTTTTAATTTGAAGGGTCACACACTGAGCACCAGTGGAGTTGCTCTAAGATTCCACCTGAAAGGAAGGACCTATCTACAGCATTCTGGGCATGCAGCATTGCAATTGCAGTGAACAAGAGGGAAACCAAGCAGTATGAAGAAGCAATGGGTAGTGAAAAGGGAGTAGTGAAGGACAATCAACCTACCTGAGTGCACGTCTGCCGGGAGCTAGGGTTGTTGTCCCTGATCACTTCTTTGCCGGTATGAGCATTCTCACAACCTCCAGTAAATGCAATGGTTGCACCAAACAGCTTGATAACAGGGTCTACAGTAACAGGACTTCCTGCTCTTTCCTCCTTCAGTACCCAGTTTCTAAGCTTCGACATCAAGCTTTTGCAAATTCTCCGACTTTTGAAAGACCCCCACAGCGTGCTGACGACGACGAAGAGAATTGCAAACAAAAATAAAGGAAATTGCAAACTCGAGAAGAAGTGAAAGCCCGGGGGGATTTTTGTTAAAGGGGGGGGGGAGGTTTCAAGGATCTGAAGCAAAGCGAGTTCTGAATTTCAAGGAGATATTAAAAGACGAGACGGGAATGAAATTGGCTGAAAATTGCAACACTCTTCTTCTGCCATCGCCAAAGAAATTTTGTCGGCCCCTCACAAAACACACACAACTAACAATCGCGAAACGAGAAACACGACCACAAAAGTTTTCTGTTCCCTAGCGAGTCAATTAGCGACGCGTGGAGAAGCCCACGCGCGCAACCCCGCATTTTGACCAATGAGCGCTGCGGCGAAAAGGGACAGGTAAATGCATCCGAAAAGGGCGCAAGCATTTTGGCACCTGGATTCGGGAGTCGGTTGTGCAGTGATGGAGCGTCTGGGACGTCATTCTACGTTCCAGATTTCGACCGACCATCGCCTCTCTGTTTGGGAAAGTAGGTAGGTAATCTCCAAAAAGCGAAGCCGCTGCTGATCGGGACCTGGAAAAAAGGGCGCGCCGCGCTTTTTGGGTTGATCAGAAAATTCCTTGTCTCTGCCCGTGAAAAAAGCGGGATGGGAGGGAGAGAGCTGGAAAGGAGCTTGGCTGTTGGCACGTGGGTACGAGTATCTTTTACGTGGTTTGCCGGGTTTTGCTGCAGCGTCTGCCTGCTTGTGCACATCCAAAACTACCTGGGCCACGGAGAGAAGATTGCAGGACCGCTTGCGGCTGCTCTACTCACTGGGTCAGATAAGCACTAAGTACCCATTGCTGTTTTTTTGCTGGTTTTTGCTTACGCACAAGATTGTCAGAAAAGAATAAGAAGAAAACAAGAAAAAGAGCGCGGGATCTTATGAAGTTACAGATTTTTGGTCGTTGCTGTCTGCTGCCCGCCGCTGGCGCATCAATCATCTGTTGTCCGTGTTGCTGACTGATGCTGCTTGAAAGGAACAGCATGCAACGCAAATCCCTATGCCAGGGAAAAGGCAAGAAAGATCTTTGGTGTACTAACTAGAGTGGCTTTCAAATAATGAACCAGGCGGGTTGTAGGGATTCTAGATTCTACCCTGCATGCACACTTGGTGGACAAGGGTAAAGACGAGTGTTGCGCAGTTATTAACTTTTAAAGATAACCTCCGGTTCCATTTTTTCAAGGATTGGAGAAAGGAGACATATCTTGGTATTGAACTTTTTAGAAGATGCGTGGCACGTAGCAACCAAAGCACTTGAACGATGAACAAAAACCAAAGTGCTTCAGTAGCAAGCAACCAAACCAAAAAGTAACAACAATGAACACATTTTACTGGTGAGTAATCACTCGAGCAATGAACAACAATCAAAGTGATGGGCCATAAAACCATACTTGAGTGACAAGTAATGGCAAACAATTGAGCCACAAGTAGTGGTGAACAATTGAACTTGATGAACAACAATGACAATTGAACACAACGAGCACCAAAACATTTGAACAACCAACAACCTTGTGAATAACAAATTGTGGTGAGTAGCAAATCACAATGGAAAAAGAGCAACTACAAAACAAAAGTGATGGAGAAAGTGCTTGCAAAAAAAAATGGAAAAAACTATAGTGAAAAATGATGAAGAAAGAACATTCAAAAAACATAAGGAGAAATGAAGAAAGGAGCTACAAAAAACAATAGATGATGATGTAGATGTCCTGAGAGTCGTGCAATGGCAATGGATATAAGACACTTTAGACCTTAAACCCTAAAGAAAAACCAAAATCGATACTTTAAAAAAAAATCAATTTGGTTATATATTGAAACCTATTCTAGAATTGACCCTTCGAGTTAAGGTTTAAAATTTGAAAGTTGAAACCGACCGACCAAGTCTAGGTCCCCCTACCCAAATAGGAACCAAGTGTTAGGTTCTTAATGTAATTCCCTTTACTCAACATTTTGGTGATGAGTTTGATTCTTCCTAGGTTTTTAACCTTTTCCTAGGTTCCAATTAGGGTCCTTGGAACTAGTGGTTCTTATTCATCAAAATGAGCACCCACCCAACATTGGTAAAAATCAATGTTGGTATGATATCAACTTATTTTGATACCAATCGATACTAGTATTGGCATTTTTAGAAAAAATCAATACCAATTTGGTATTGGTATTAAGTTCAATATTGATTTTGGGCTAGCATATGGTAGGCATATGCATGGTATATAGACTAATATAAAACTAGTATTACTTCAAGTCCCTACCATTTAGTACTAGTAGAAAATTGGTATTAAATTTTGGTCATACCAAATTCATTTGATATTTGATACCAATGTTCATAGTAATATTGATATCAATATTTCACCCTAAGTCCCTACCAACTAGTACTAGTATTAAATTGGCATTAGATTTTGGTTATTCCAAACTAATTTGATATTTGATACCAATGTTCATACTAATATTGATATCAACATCTCACCCTATACACCAAACCAACACTAGTAAAGATTAATGTTGTGCGATACCAAACATTGGTTCAAAATTGATTCAGTTCTTAGTTGACTCTTAGGCAAAGAACTAGTCGAGTATAACCTTGGGTGCTACTTGGGTTGATACTTAGACTTCCAAATATGAAGGTGTGATTTTTGTTTAGTGTGAATTGTTTTTCTAATATTGAAGATGATATACTAATAATATGATTAGATTTGATTATGCATGAATAATTTGCAAATTGGAGACATTGATTGCACCTCAAAGAGAACCTTGAACCTTTTTGTTTTTGTTTTGAAGTAGTTTTTGACTCAAGCACTTTGCACTTTTCTTGCATAATGTTTGTTGTGAAAAGTGAATCACATTGTACAATTTCCAAGTTCTTAGTTGGAAAATGATGATACAATACAATTAATTATGAACAAATTACATGAACAAAGATTAAATGGAAGACTTCATGGAATAAATTCTCCAACTTGGGCATTTTTTTATAATCAACAGTGAATCAATAGTTGATTTTAAGGTCCCACAAGTCATGTGTTGTATTCTATGTTATAATAAACCAATAATCATGCAATATTGGAACATAAAACAAGGTTGAGGAAACATTTTGTTTCATATTTCAAAAGTAATGGGACAATTGTATTAAAAAAACATGTGGATGCAAATTGTGAACTAATGGAAAAATATAATGGAAAAACAACATGCAAATAAAATGTTTATTGTCAATATAGTGTAATTTCCAATTTAATGTTTTTTGTCTTGTGTATATTTTAAATGTGATCACATTTTTTTGAAAAATATTATGGCTTCGTAATGAACCTTGCTTATTTGTTTTTGGCTTATGAAATTTGAAAAAAATGATCATAATCTTAGACTCTAAAAATAAAGTCAAAGAAGCAACTTAATGTAATTAACTAATCTAAATGAGTCAAGAAGCAATTGGGAGAGAATTAGTTGGGCCTAAAAAACAATAAAAATAAAAAACCATATAGGGTATGAAAAAAAAATTTGAAAAAATTGAAAACCATCTTAATACATAAAATTAAAAAAATCAAAACCAAAACCAACAATTATGGAAAAGAAAGTTAATAACCACTCAACATTGGTAAAGGCTTGAAAACAAATTGATAGTGTATTTGGAGGCCATGTATTAAACCCTAATTCCCTGTCACTTAAGGGAGGGGCCATGCTTTAAACTTATTCTCCTATCATTTAAAGGAAGAATTATTTTGTTTTTAAAACAGGTCTTTTGGATCTAGAGACAATTTTTTGTATTTTGAATGGGTCTTCCATTCTTGGAGTGGGTTTTTGCATATCTTGGCCATAACAAGAAAAATATTTTTTGCAACATCTTTACATGAGGTAATAATATTGTTGGACTCGGAATGGGCCAAATTTGGCTAAACCTTTTTATGGGTTATGGGCTCCATCACAATTATTAGTAAAACATTGTCCTTCAACCTAAGCTTCTTTGGGTAAATTGTTTTTCAAATGCATGTATTAACCAACAAATAGAACATTATGAAGTCAAATAGTCTACAAAAGTTTCTAATGATTGAGATAATCTATCTATAATGCCTATTACATTAGATTATGATCATTGGTTAGATTCAACATTTGTTGCTCTCCTGATAACCATTACCCATTAGGCTACATACACACAACAAGTTATGGTAAGATTGTCATGATTATCTTGAGTTGTCATTTGGCCCTTACTTTTCAAGATATAGTTTTTTTTCCTTTTAATCAATTTTTTTTCTCACAATAAGATTCCAATGCCACTTCTATATAATATGCTCACTTTGAATCAAAAGTAGAAAGAATGAAAAAGAAAGTGGGAATAAAGGAAGAACCTTAAAAGCTAAATACCTAGGAAGTTAGTTGGGTTATAGAATTGCAAGTTGAGTTGGCCCTTGTTGATGATATTGGGCCAAATAATTTCTTTTCTTCTTTCTTTCAAAAAACTTTTGCATGATGGTAGGATTTGTTCCTAATCATGGTCATTGATTGACAAATCAAACCTTTTTCATGATAACTTGTACTATTTTATCTCTCCATGTGTTAGAAAATTCATTTTGTGAATTTTTTTTTGTTTGATGGAGTAAGTGGGTCATTGAGTAATGGCTCTACCTTTTATTATACATTCAAACAAAATCATGGCAATTGATGGAAATTTGTGACATAGTTAAGTAATGCAAATACAAAGTTAATGTGCTTACGATTTGTCAAATAAAATGTAATGTTTATAATGTGCATTGTTTAACCACGTGTGATCCAATTACCAAATATATGTTCTTGTACTTTGATGGAATTTCAATTTCATTTTACTAAGAAACATAAATTAAAATAATAAGGTTTAAGGAACATGTTATTTATAAGACATCAACATTAACATCATTTAATATTACTATGACACAAATTGTGAAAGTATTGAAATTTAGTTTTTGAAGCATGAATAAAGGATTTTCAAAAATATGGATGGTGTTTTGCAAACTACAACCACGTAAATTGGAGTATTGAAAACTAAGATTCAATATAGCCAAAAGTAGTTGTGACTAAGTGGTGTTAGCTTTAAAGGATTGTATTTTAACTAGTTTTTGTTTTTGACATATTTATGGTTAGAACCCCTATACATCGACATGTAAGCAACAATAACATCTCATGGCTAGAGTGAATTCTAGCATCTACATTGATACTTTCACCTTTTTGTTTGAGGTCTTAAGAGCATCTCCATTGCAATGACTTAAATGTTCTTACAATGGCAACTTGAGGAAAGAAGTGACATTGTGATCCCCGTTGCAACACTTACAATATCAATATTTTGTTGGCTTTTTTTTTTTCCTTCCCTACTTAAGTAATAATGTCCATTGTACCGTTATCACCAAATGTTTCCACATCATGAACCATGTGTATGTTTTAAATTTTTTTGGCCATTTTTTGAGGGAGTAGAGAATGATATGCATGTGTGTGTGCCTCTATAATGCAACATATTTTTGGTCAAGATTTATTACATCACATGAGCTCACTTTAGCTAATGGAGTTGTTACAACAATATAAGATTACTACATACTTGTATGATATGTTGTTGGAAGTTGGGGATCAAAAGTTAAATGAATATATTATAGTTTTAAATAATTATTTTTTAAGCTTGAAGAGATTTTTTGGCTTGAAGGATTTGAAGTCATGGGGGCATCATGTTGTGGGAGGTGGTGGTTGCTCACCACTGCACTAATATGGAGATGATAAATGAAGGAACTAGCATACTTGGTTGAAGTGTAGACACATGCTAGTTTAATAACTACTAATAATGGTATTTTTATGATGTTATTGTTGGGCAATGGAGGTTTTGTGTTTGGTGGTCTTTTCTTGCCGTCAAGTATAGAATTAGACATTCCACACATGTCGACTCCTTATATTGTTATTTTCATCACAAACATTGCAATAATTTAAAGACACCACAATGTTTCCAACCTCCTTTTGATTCGACATATTCTTTTGCTACAATGTTATCTCCAAACTCCAAACTAACAACACATGAGAAAGAGCAAGAATGTTTAGTGGGCTTTGTGGCATGGGGTCATAGTGAAACACCATGGCTCCATACCATTGTAAGTCCATAAAATTCCTTAGCACTTTTGATTTTGCAAAAGGAATTTGATAATTTGTAATGGAGATGTTTTTAAAAGGGACATTCTATGGTTGTTAGGAGGGACGCCCTTCTACTTGGTACATCCTCAATATGTTTAATGTGTCCCTAACGTGCTTCCAAAAAGGGTGTGGTTTTCTTTCTTTCAAAAAAAACTTAGATTTAATTTTTACATTTGGGCAAACATTTAGACTTACCCCAACATCAAGGCTTGTGTGAAAACAACAAAGTTAGAATTAAAAATGAAGAACAACAATGGGAAATGTGTCAAAATAAAAAGGTCTATGTTGAAACATTAAGGGAAAATGGAAAACAATGATTAGAAATGTGGAACACGATCAAAATTTGATGTGATCATGAGAAAAATAAAAATAAAAATGAGAACATTTGGTCTCCATGATGCACCCATTGTTTACCTAGGCATTAAGATTGTCCACCCATCATCTTCATTTTTTCTTTGTCATCAAAATTCAAAAACAAATCCACCCCCAAACCATTATTATCCTTTCCAACATCCCCAACATCATTTCCAACATTATTTTGCTTCAATATCAACATCCCCCATCACCACCCTTAGCATCCCTTGTAGTTTTCATTGTTTCTTGTCACCATCCCTCATCATCATCCCTATCATCTCATCATTAACTCCTTGCCTTGACCCATGTCATCTTGAGGTTTTTTTGTTGTCATTTGCATGAGACCAAGATATCTTCAAACTACGATGTTATATGTCCTCAAACTACAATGCCCCTTCCCAAATTAGATTTTTATTAGAACATGCAAAGTCAAGATGCTAGACATGTTGATGCATGCTAGATTTGGGATGTGTAGTAGGTCGACATCCCATCTTAAGACATCCCACAAGGGCATAGGCCAGGGAACCATGCTTAAAGGCTACACCTAACTTATGAACAACATTTGAACTTTCGCATTATGGCAACCTAAAAAAATTGGAAAATTTTGAAAATTTTAGGGAAATTATATATATATATATGAAAAAAATCCACCAAATTTTAAAAACCATAAAATTGAAAAAAAAAATTTAAAAACAAAGAAAAATGTGCCCAAGAGATGTTAAATTTGGACCTTGGAACATTGATATAGTCTACAATGGTTGTTCTTGTTGGTTATTTCTTCCATGCAATGATTATAACTAAGTTTATTTTTTTCTCTATTATTGCCTTTTTTTTTGGCATCTTTTTTTTTCAACTCTCTTTTCCCTCCTTTCTTTCTATTTTTTTCTTCCTTCATCTTTTTTTTTTTTTTTTTTTCTCCTTTTTTTTTTTTTTTTTTTTTCCCTCCTTTTTTTTTTTTTTTTTTTTCCTTTTTCTTTTTTTTTTTTTTTTTTTCCCCCTATTTTTGTTAT
>Ga0209611_10001725_pt1 | contig 37798 bp, 18 predicted proteins | sample S1TSphgellanicum_3_FD_187693 | JGI IMG/M metagenome (GOLD analysis project Ga0209611, IMG submission 187693) | Host-associated microbial communities from peat moss isolated from Minnesota, USA - S1T2_Fc - Sphagnum magellanicum MG (SPAdes) (version 2) | ecosystem: Host-associated > Plants > Peat...
AAAGAATAAACACCAAAAAAAAAAAAAAAAACACTCTTTGGAATCAATTGATGCAAGATATATCATGACATTGTGTAGCTTGATAGGTGAAAGTGTGATAAAATAGACATAAAACACTAGTAGTCCACTTAAATGGTGATTACACTAATAAATTCACACAAGCGCACTCTTTCCTTTCTCATCTCCAGCATCCCAGCCCCCAAGCCCTCAAGATTTACACAATTGAGCTTTAAAACCCAGTTAACCACAAATTGCAATCAAATGCAGTTTGATGAGTGAAAGCATGCGTGATAAAATAGACACAAAAATTGTAGTGTTTGGAGGCATGAGAAATGATTCATGATGAAACCGTTTCTGACTTTAATTAAGGAACAAACACCCTTCTGAAAGGGGAATTAAGGGAGACTACAACAAATCACTAGAGCCTGACCAACATCAGACTACCAAGAGATACAACACCCAAAAAACCCAAATGCACTGGTCAACTGGAGCCACAAAAGAGAGCTGCAACCGGAGCCCTCCCCTTTACAAATCCAACAAAGAGATGGGCATGATCTGCAATACAGTAGTTAGAAAAAAAACAGAAGTATAATCTGCTTAGAGAGTTGTAGCATTATAAGATTCACACATCATGTGTAAGAGGCCCCAGGCAGCTTCCTGTCTTTTCTCATCATCCCTCACCCCATGTCCCCAATTAATTTATTAACAGGTCTATGTTCTCATGTCTCCTCCCCAAGCTAGCCCCTCATTCATCAAGCAAGCTGATCAGGAGCTGGAGGCTCTTAGAAGCTTCCAGAGAATCTTGAGGCCTGCTTAGTCTGACGCCCAGCTTGATTAAGCTCTGGACAGGTTGCAAAGCTTTCCAATCTTGAACAAAAATTCCCAAGCTCGAGACCTGTTTGGTTTCCTTCATTGTTTCTGGGATTTACAGAGATCTGTTGCAGCATGAGATCTGGAGTCTAAGTAGCTGTGCTATGAATTTTGCAAACCAATCTGTTGCATGACCAACTGGACAGGATGCAGCTAGCTAGCAGCTAGCTAGTTAGCGAGGAGTCAGCTCCGACTCTAGCTATTAGTTAAGGTTCTGCTGCCGCCTGCGTGATCTTGAGCTTCAGTACTCCGTGATCAGAGATCTCATGTGCAGCTCCGTACATACATGCGTGGTGGATTATATAACATGTAGTCGGATTGATGATGCAGCTCGATCGAGTTTTGGTACCAGCTGCAGGATCATCGACCATCGCTGAACAATTTGGAATTTTTTTGGCGCTCCATTCTTAAGTAATTTTAGTTATAACTGTGGCGCGCGCATGAAGACCACGACTGATCCGTTGCTGCAGCTAGGTGTGACAAGTCGAACATTCTTGATTGCGAGGAGTCGTGCAGCTACTTGATGATTTCACAAAGTTGTTAACAAGAAAAGAAAAGGAGTTGTTTGTCAGTAGTAGTCTGGATCTCCAGCTCCATCATCGACACAAGATCATGTCGAGATATTCAACTGGATTACACTCATCATCAGCTTCCGGTGATAGCAGCTAATTATAGCAGCTGGGATTCATCATCATCATGATCAGCATCATCCCGGTGAGTACATGAGCTTGTACTAGATTTGCAAAGGTCATAAAAAAACATCACTACCGGCCCTGCTGCTGCGCGCATGCAGCCACCTGCTTTCGGTTATCTGCGTGCGGCCGCGCTCGATCTAGCAAGTTAGCTGCAGATTCATGAGTTTGAACAATGTGCAGGAGGACATAGATCGACATGAGACTACTTACCGATTAGATTTGTGCAGTTACAAGCTGACGGTGTGCACGACGTACCCGGAGGGCGCGCATTCCGCTGGCTGAGATGTCAATGTACTCGATTTCGATGCGGCCACGCGAAAATAAAACTAATTACATTGTACCTTTCATTTCAAGCCTTTTGTCCTAGGAATACACACACACCTGAAATACACTCTTGCAGGATGATCACTGAAATTCATGCCCGGCGGATCAGCAGAACAGCAGCATGAGCAGCAGCTTTCTAGCTAGCTTGGTTTTTTCCCAGAGATCTGCATCTGCCAGAGTATGTGTGTGTGTGTGTGTAATCCTATGACAAAGGTGTGAAACACGGGTATGAATTCCTTGTAACACCGCTGCATACTCGCGCACCGGGCTGCAATCGATGCAGGTGGCCTAAAACGTCTACGACGAAGAAACCTCGCGCGGCCACTGAGTATGATCACCTGCATGTTGTAGCACATATCACACCATTCTCTCGAGAGCACAAACATCGATGTTGATCATTCATTAGGAACAACCGCTCTAGCTAGGTGACTATTGTTCTGATAAGATTCATCTGGAAATGGGTTCCGATTCATTACGGCTGCTGCTGCACTAGCTGGCTCTCAAAAGTGAGATCATGACTCAAGCTGCAGGAGCTCAGCCCGCGGCAGCTGCCCACTGATCAGCAGCATCTGTGTGCACCAGCAGCAAATAGCTAGCTAGTTAGCTAGCAAGCTGCACATCAGCAGATCATATCACAGTATTCTCGAGCACCAACAAACGTCCATACTGCAGATCCTGCTGCATGACACAGGACCAGCTCTGGAGTTTTGTTCAAATGTTTCCAGTTCCGGCCGCTCCACCCACCCATCTCGGGAGCAAATATTTAAGCGAACTCAAAACTACATTATTCAAAGAGATAGAAATTAGGCCCCGGCCGCTCCACCCACCCATCTCGGGAGCAAATATTTAAGCGAACTTAAAACTACATTATTCAAAGAGATAGAAATTAGGCCGCGGAAGAGAACTAGAGTTCGACTACGGCAATCATGATGTCGAACCAGCAGCAGATTAGGTCAAGTCGACCTAGCTAGCTGCTAGCGGCGACCACAAGAAGAAGTTTGATCCGGGCATATGCATGAAGGAACTCATCAAGCTCCTGTCAAGTTTATATGGTGCAAGCAAGCTTGTAGAAGAGTGCACTTGCAGCAACATACTCGAGAGTTCTTGTAGAAGAGTTCACTTGCAGCAAGTGAGCCCATCAGGAGCTGCTAGCTGCCGTAAGACACAGCTGATCTACTGATCATGGGACACAAGCTACAGGCATTAGCTAGCTGGCTAGCTAGAGTGATTTCACACAGACAGACGTGGGCCGCACTCAAGAAATCTGCAGGTAGAGAGAGAGAGAGAGAAAACTGGACCATATTGTGGAGCTTCTGCTGCACCGCTAAACTCATGAGAACACATGAATATCATCATGTGCTGAAAATTTTATTTACGACCAGCTTCAAGAAGAGGTCTGCACATCACGCGTGACGAGCTAAAAGGTCACGAGCTGGTCAAAGCCCGACGGAAAGCAGTTATGTACAACAAGTCCAGAATCTGTAGAAGAACTACTACTACTACTAGAGTTATAGCACGAGATCAGCTGGAAGAAAATTGAGAACTTGCACAAACTGTTGAATCAAAGAGTCTAGTAGCTAGTTGCAGGAGCTGCAACTACTAGAGCCTCTGCGGCTCAAGCCGCCACTTAGACTACCGTCTGCATGAAAAACACAAACACACACACATATCTATGGAAACAGAATGACTGATCCAGGAGCTCAGCAAGTCTAGCATGACTAATATTGCAGTGTCGTTCTTCTAGAGTAAAAGTTCATGGCCATCACCAACCAGCAGCTCATGATCTGGTGTTTTCAGCCTTTTTTGTTGTCTGAAAACACAGAAAACACAGTTCACATCATAAAGAAGAAGAAGAAGAAGAAGAAGAGCAGAACCAGAGCTTCTTCTTGTTCATGAAGCTCTGAGCTGCTGCTGCTGCTGCTGGTGGCACCCATTGATGTCGAGAAAACCAAACAAAACAAAAGTGCAAACCTTTGAAGTGACAATTTAAGGTGCAATTCCTAGTTCAAGCCTTCTTCTTCTTCTTCTTCTTCTTGTTCCCAGGCCTCATGAATGTTTGTGTCCCTCCAGCTTGCTCTACTAAGTCTTTTTACCAAATGTAATTAAATTATGATTCATCAAAAGAAGTAGCTGCCTGCAGGGAGAATCATTAAAATCATTGTTAATAATTTTAATACAAATTATTCATGACAATTTTATAATTATTTTTTGAAAAAAATTATCAAAAAAACCCAAGTTTTTAATTATTATTAATAGTGCTCAATGGTATGAAATTTCCAACAAATTTTGAACAGTGTTTTTTTTTTTTTTTTTCTTTCTTTCTTTCTTTCTTTTTTTTTGGTTTCAGTTAAATTCTGATGTAACATCAGATAGTCATCATCCAAATTAACAAGAGTTTTAGCATCAATTACTGAAAAGTAATTTTATTTTTATTTTTATTTTTATTTTGTAGAAAGCTGATCTTCTGTCAAACTGGTGAAAAAGTATTTATTTCCCCCTAGGTACAACTAGTAAGAAGTGTGTTGAATTATGCACATGTATGGTTGAATTTTTTGCTCCCAAAAATAAAATAAAAATTATGGAATTTTGTGACAGTTCATATAATTCCCTTTATTTCGTACCAACTGCCAAAAGTTGGTTTTAAAAAATTAAAAACAAAACGCTCCAAACTGTAGGGAAACTGACAGAAAACCAAAACTGAAAAGTGTGTGGAAAAAATGTACCCAACCCTTTTTTTTAACCCCCCAAAAGTAGGGGATTTGTGACAATAGATTTTTTTTTGAAATTTTTATATTAAATAAATAAATAAATAAATTCCTTTTTATTTTGGTGAGGACAAAATTCTGCCAAAATTGGAGTCCACCTAAATGAGAAAAACCACAAAATTCAACATCAATCCTAGGTAAGGTAGAATTCCTTTTCTTCATAGCATCATGATACAAGTACACAATCTTATCTCTCTGATTTGGGATTTGGGATATACCAATTCAGCTGAAGAAAACAGATATAGTAGTGGGCCTCAAGAAGGGTGGTGCATAGAAGCATTATGTTGTAGTACTACTTCTCTACTCCAGCCCTCTGTCTGTCTTATGATGATGATGATATAGAGTTTTGCATCTACCATTTGGGAGTATGTATATGTACAACAAAAGGTGTCTCTGTATGTTAAGTGATTTTATTGAATTTTTAAATGAATTTTGGGAGTATGTATATGTACAACAAAAGGTGTCTCTGTATGTTAAGTGATTTTATTGAATTTTAAATGAATTTTTCATTGACAATAATGAATTGGACCTAATGAAAAAATAGTGAATTTACTGGTCTAGTGAACAAGGACTAGTGAAATGCACCCATATTTTGGGGTAGACACATTTCCACCTCCCTCCTCTGGTGCAGGCCATCCTTGTGATAGCAGAGATTCTGATGAATGGTATCAGAATCTCTGTTTGTTATCAGTAGTTGTGGATGACCCACATCCACAACTGAATATACCTAGTGAATAATCGTAAAAGCAGCCCTTAGTTACCTATCCATAAATCATCTACTTACCTAGTAATTAGGTATTTGTGTATGTATGAGACATATAGGGTTGAAGGATTGATAACCTACTTCAATGAAAATTCCAAACATATATATATATAATAAGAACTAATAAATTTAATAAAATACTTGACCCCATAATTAAATTCTCTATTTTTATCCAATTAAAAATAATAATAATACCAAATCCTATATTATGTTCCAATAGAGTAGCAAAAAAAAATTAGAAGGATGCTTAAATTTTTGTTACTTTCATTTTATTTTTTAATAGTCACATCTGGCTAAATCATCTTATGGATGATTCCCACTTCAGGTACATCACAAAATTGGAAGCAAAAAGAACCTTGCTGTCCACACACTATCCTTCGTGCATGGTGGGCAGGTTGGTGGCACCAGCCTTTTTTTCAACTGGTGAAATTTCGCCAAAAAATTGGGATTAAAATTTTTAACATACTAAAAATGAGGTGGATTTTTGACATTTCCAATTGCCTAAATTTGAAAATTTTAAAGAAAAATCAACAGAACTTTCTATACATGGTTCAAGCAGATAGTCAAAATATATATATATAAAAGGATGTTTAAATTTTTTTCGGTTTCATAATTTTTCTTTATAGCCAAATGTGACTAAATCTTCACATGGATAATTGCCACTTTGGCTACACCACAAAATTGACTTAAAAAAACACAAAAATATTCAGTTGCTGGTTCACTCTGGCCATACAATTTGGGTCAATTTTTGTACAGTGAGTGAGCAATAGTACACAGCATGTAAGATTGGTCACTACCTTTACCCTTAGGTCAGTTTCGTCATTAAATAATAAAATGAAAATTTGTGAGAATATCAAGTTGATATGTTGAAAATCATCATAATATTGTAGTAGATGATGAAAAAATATATAATTTTTAAGTTTTAAAAAAATCATTTTTTGAAAAATAATAATAATTCGTTTTGTCAATGTGGAAACTGACCCTAGGCTACGGTAGTGGACCAGTGGAGGTCTTTTGCACTGGAGATAATGAGGTTTAGTATTGGACAATCTAGTGCAAGTAAAGGGTGCACAGGTATAATGACTACTACCACTACAACAAGAGAGTAGTCTGGAAACCTGGGAAGACAATACAGCTTTTTTTCTCAACAAAAACTAATGCAACAAGGAGGCCTTGCTACCACTAGAGTGAATCACATGGGAGTGTCACACTCTGGCCTTGCCATTTACATTTTTAAAAATATTCTTAAGGCAAAAAAGAAAGAATTTATGAAAAATCAAATATTTCACCATGCAAAAATATTAATCTTCCAAAAATCCTCTAAGAAAAACCAAAATACTTCAAGATATTATAACTCTATAACTCATCTCAAGTTTCAACACAAGCCAAAATATATCATCTTTCAAACAAGAATCCTCATATAAAAATACTAGACCTATTATTTATTACCTAGTAGGGGCCAAAATCCATTAAGCTACTATACTCTATATTGAATCTAAACACAGTATCCTTGCCTCGGTAAGTAGGCAATGCCGACAAATGCCTCAAAAATAGGGTTGATCAAGTGTGAGAACCCCCTGGAGAACTGTAAATGCTGGCATTGTAGAATTTTTTTTTTTCCCATTTTTGCTTGGTTCCCATTGTGTTCCCACTATGTTCCCTATGAGTTCCCAGATGTTCCTCAACATGTTCTCCATAGCACCTCACTTTTATCCCATATGCTTTGGCAAATCTTGTCCTCATGTCACCTATATAGGTGGGCCAAAGGGGAGGAATTGAATCTCTCCCTCTTACCTTTTTTTGCTCCTCTCTTTACCAAAGAGGAAAGCAAGTTGTGAAGGGAGATATTTTCCCTCCACAACAAAAGGATAAGCTAGTGAGGAGCTTTAATTTTGCCACTTCCACTTTTGTTTACAATTCCTTGAACAATGAGATGAAGAAACAATTGAAGAGAAGAAAAATGACATTGATACCAATGGTCATTACTTAGGAATGAACTAATATAGCACTAAACATACATATATTGATACCATCACACAACCCATTCATAATGAATATGTTATTTATATTAGATTGATATCTAATTTTTAATTTTTTTCAAATATTATTAGTGTTGCATTGGGTATCTCATTCTTGCTAAAACCTATATACTAGGACCCAATTGGTATACAAAATTCACCAAACCAACATAAATAAATTCAACTAATTTTGCTATTTTTTGGGGAAAAAATTCACCAAATTTTTTATATCACAAAACTTAAGGAAAAAACCATATGATCATGATGCGTGTTCAACTCCAAAATAACTTAACCCCACAAAAATAAAAATGTTTTCTTGACTTGTAGGAATTCCTCCACCAATACATAGGTAAAAGGCCAAGGGAATTGCCTAAGGGCATCATGTCACGACTCACAACCAAAAACTAAACCCAATGTCCACTGAACAAACATAAATTCTCCTCTAGGGTGGATATAGGCCTATTCTGATGAGCAATCTTATATCCATGTTCTACTAAATGAACCCATTTTAGATACTCTAGAGTAAAATTCTCCATAGTAGAAGAAGCCATGGAACATAGAGTCAGTACACTAGAACAACAATATTGTGAAAATGTAGACAATGAAGAATAGAATTCATATGTTGTTAATTATAGGTTCTTTTGTGGTGGAAACTAGTTGGGGTAGTCACATTAACATGTCGCCCCCCTTTGATAAAACTTCAAAATTTTCCCACAAATAAGAAACATACCCAAAAATCATTCAATCCCATGAACTTAGGATGAAAATCTTCCTCTCTGTATCCACCAAAAAATTGGACATGTGCATTGTATTTCGGAATATGGCAATAGAAACCCACCCCTAAAACTACTTTGTTTCACCAGGTTGCTATATGAATTGAAACAAAGTGGTTTTGGGTTTAGGGTTTTCATTGCCATATATATTTCAAACACAATTAATTTCAGAAAAATCACCATAAGGGATTCCACTAGGTTAGAGCCAACACTATTACACAAAGATGCTTAGATTTTTAAGAAATTCATAATTCATTTATAGGGAAATTTGTGGGCTAAACCTTTTTCATTGATGATCATCACTAAATTTGTTAATAAAAAACCACTGGTACTAAATAAGGAGTACCATGCTAGAAAAATGCAAATCATGCAAGTGCCAGCTTTAAGAAATAAAGCCTTTTGTATTCCTCTGCACTCTCTCTCAGAACAATCTCAGTTTCACTACCAAGCCATGAGCACTAGTCAGCTGCCAGAGATACCCTCTCCCTCAACCCTGCATGTAATCCAATCATTTGGGGACTGTCATTGGGGATGAAAAACTGCATTCCATCATCCAGGGACAAATATTGGGTTCATCCAATATGGTATGAAAGAAGAGTTTAGGGTGGGGGGCACATCAATGTCACGAATGATGTCCCATGGTACTCGGGGTGGCACATTGTCACAAATGACATCCCATAGTAGTTCTCCACCACTAGCATCAACATCGGCGGTGACATCAATATTCATGAATGAATGAACGAAGTTCATCCATGAATGAAGTTCATCTTTCAACATTCTCGTTTCATCTATTGAGTATTGGTCATCAATCAACATGGATGAAATTTGTTTATATTGTAATTAGGAAGGTGTTGAATTCTTTTCATATGGAATCATGTTGCAGTTATGTCTCCAAACATGTGTAAATAGAGGTTTTTTTTAAATTATTTTTAATTTGTTCATCATTAGTTTCAGATACAACCTTGCAATATATTCTTGTTTCTTTCATTTCATGCTTATGTTTTCTTACATTGTCATAATAAAGTTTTGTTTTAGAGGACAAATGTAACTAATGTTTGGCTCCAAGGGGCGGGGGGGGGGGGGGGGTTAAAAAATTGGAAATCATGTGAGTAAAAATATAGAGTGCAATATATTGGGTGTTGAGTAAAAATTATAAGTTAATTAGTTCAAAAATTGGGTTATGTATATTTTGAAAATCAAATTATATTTAATATAGGGTATATAATAATTATTTCAAATAATATATTATAATTAATATAGGGTGGTTTAGATATGTTTATATTTAAAAATTAAATAATAATAAGGTGAGAAAAATTATGTTGGAAAATTATCTAATACCCCTCAAAAAATACTTTGTTTGACACATGTGAATAGGAATTTTAACATTTAGTGTCTTCCTTGGGATGTTTAGTTTTTCACGTTTTAATATAAAATATATATTAATGTTGCAAGTTTTTAAAATACCTTTACATGATGCCCAGTTTAATATACTATGAAAACATATAAAATAATTTGAATTAAATCTAATGAGTGTAAAATTCTGAAGCCCAATGCTTTTGTTATTTTTTCATTTTTTAAAAGACTCAAAATGCTTTCAAAATGACATAGCCATGTATAATAATTATTCAAACCTTTACATAATAATATATAATTTTTCATGACAGAAAAAAGAGTATTTTTAATCACCATAAAAATCATGAATTTTTAATTCATCACATTTTGTAACTAATCATAGTTTATCACATTGTCTTGGCAAACATTCCCAATGCTTTTTAAGTGGTCTAAAACAATTTGTTGTAATAAAATCAAATTGGCAAGGTTTGTTTGTATTTGTTTTATTTGCATCCTAAAGCCCTTTTTTTCACATTCCATGTTCTTGACTTTAATTATTGTGCTTTCATTGGTAAACTTAAATGTAAGCTTGCTTTTACTATCTACGTTTTCCTAAACTTTGTGTGTTTTGAAAATCTCTTTCTTTGTTGTGATAATTTTCATGCCCGGGATGTCACTCTACCTTCTTCGAATTCCATTACTTGGTTGAGTCCTACCTTGCCTTCTCAATGTGGCAAGCACTAATTATGATCTCTAAATAAATAGCCCTTGTCAAACATCAAGTGTCACATGTGAAAATTAGCTTAGGGTTTCAGGATTGATAGCCTAATTGGATGAAATTCCAATCATCTAAGTATAGGTTCTTAAAATTTGAAAATTCAACACTTTGCCTATAAGGTTCTTTAGTGGTTTGTTACCTACCCACAAGATAGGTAAGTTCTTTTCCCAATTTAAGAAAAAACAATAATAGCTAGCTAGGTTATTAATGATCTTGTTAATAACCAGGTGTTTTCTCAAGAACTGATAAAGAACTGGCAGTTTTGTGGGTGGTTTTTTTTTGGGAAAACCCATATGGTTATATATCAGAATTGAGTCTTTGATTTTTGAGAATCGCGTTTATAAATTCCGAGAACCTTAGGGGGTTTGGATACTGTTTCAAAGAACCACCTAATACTTATTATTAGTTATTACATACACATTACAGTTATCCGTAAAGTCACCCTCCATTTCACCCCTTATCGCCTTCGCATCCCCTCTTTTAGTGGTATCCACAAAGTAAGGAAAATTATCAACTCTGGGTATGAAATGCTGAAACTCAGCATTTAATGCACAAGGTTCCAGACTAATTATAGTAGTTGTACACGTAGGAGCAGTGAAAATATATGTAGCAGCAGTGCAGGCGCTCAACGAAAAAGGAAACACAGGATGAAACTCAGTTCACTACCAAAATTGGTGGAAAAACTAGTTTGGGTCCCAGTTATTTACTTTTGTAAAATTTTCATTCCCAGTTACGCTTTTGATGCCCTATTATGTAGAAACTGGCCATTCTCGCCCCCTAATGGCCTGACTTTACAGATAACTCTATTATTATTATTATGTTCTAGACTCACATCAAATTTTTTTGACCTTAGTGTTTGAAACTAATGTACATTGCATTGAATATGCGCAACAACAAAAAAAACAAGCTTCCACACTCCAGACCCAAGAATGTGCAGCAGTTCTCATGTCACTCCTGCTCAGGTCATATTCTCAAGCCCAAAGACAAATCTTTCTTCGGACTTTTCACAACCTGATGATGGTCACCTTATTTGAAGTACGATAGTCTAGTCGTGGAATATTTTATTTGTGATATACATGATCTTATCAATCATGTCTTTGACAACGAAGAAGAATCCCCCGGACAAAGCACCTTGAGAGAGAAGCGAAGGACATTGTTGTCCAAAGCACCTTGAGAAGCAAAGGACATTGTTGTCCTATGCCTCGGATCTTTTATATCTCCTAAGTCAGATCTTGAGTCTAGTATGAACAACTTCAAGTGAAGTATAAGTTCTTATTTGTGGACAAAAATTTGTTATGTAAATTCTGCAATATTCAACCCTTGGTGTGGTTTTCTCCATTTCTTTTTCCAAAGAAAGAGTAGATGGCCCATAAGGGTTGGGTCTAATGGACCCTTTTCATCCACAGGTTCTCAAAAATCAAAGAACCAAACCCTAAAGGATGCTTCTCAAGAATTTTTTTTGTTTTTGTTATCTAGTAATTAGCCAATTTGATTGGACCATCGCAACAAAAAACACAAAGAAATAAAATTGAATCGTTGAAAACTTCCCAAAATATAAACTTTATATATAAGGATGAAGAGTCTCCTCTTTGACCCAACTATATAGTTGAAAACTTTGGGCAAATTATATGGGATAAACTTTGAGGATTGTTAACATGTATTAAAAGTGCACATGTTAAGAGTGGTAGATGTGTGTGATGAGCATATATTTCAAATGGAAGAACCTTTATTTTGGAGGGCCATAACTTCCAGCTTACTTAACAAAATTAGATTATTCAAAAATTTAATAATTTTTTTAAAGATGAATTACAAATTATTTTTAAACTCCATCATTAATCGAGTGTTGACCATGATGTCATTGTTTTTTTATGCATTACGTGTTCATTTGTAAGCATGTTTATTTTAGTCAAGGATGAATCCAACATTTTGACATTATATTTGACCTCTGGAATTTTTTTAAAATTTCAAAATGTGGACATTTTCTTTCATTTTAAAATAAATATTTTTCTATAAAAAAAAAACCCATTTTTAAGCCCAAAAAGGGGTATATGATAAGAGGGTACCTAGATCCTACCCACCTACCAAAAAAATCTCAATTTTTAAATACTCAAACCCCAACTTGATGAATTTTTAATATACCCTTATCCAATGAGAAAATAAATTGAAAAACATTATATACCTTTACTCAAGGATACATCCCACCAAAAATAAAGAAAAAACCTCACAACAAGGTTTCAACTATTTCAATGTAAAATAAATTGGATGTTTATTAGAGTTTGACATTAGTGAGGTATATATCCCACATTAAGTTTGTACACATATTTCACATGGAAATGGTTGAAACTTGAAATCAAAATGGTCAAAACCCTAGTACCCATTTGCCTAAATGGCCTTGTTGGGAAATTGGGCCAGTGCTATTTGTCAGAGCTTGGGGTTTAGGTATGAAGTACACCAATGAATCAGTTCCTTGAATGAATGAATTTGAACAAGTCGGGAATAGGTCTCATTGCACTCTTTCCAAACCCATCACTGCATACATGACTTCCATCTTTCAGTCAGTCACTTGTTGAATATTTGAAGCCTAAATCATTGGTTCTTTTGGTTTTTGGCGAATTTTCACATTGTGGCTATGGCAAAAAAAGAGAAAAATTTGCCATATTTTTTAGGGAAAAAAAAGAGTCAAGTATCGCCATATTTAGACAATGAATTCCTATTGGTAGTCAGAACTAGGCAGGACTCTTTAATTGTCTGACCTCTAAGCCAAAGTTGGCTCAATCCTCTTGTGGATGATCACCAGTCCAGCTACTTGACAAAATTGTACCCAAAAAAAAACAAAAACCCTTGTCAAAATTCACCTAAATTTGCCTAAAGTTTGCATGCAAAGATGTTTCAGGTGGTCACTTGATTAGACCTCATAAATCACATGTTCTCCCTTTTCATTTTTTTTAATAAAGATAATATTAATTAATTATTGTCTTTCAGTTGTTTGCATTAAAAGTTGTTGCACTTGCACTTGTACATCTACTTAAAAGAAGGGGGAAAAAATTCCTTTTAAAGTTAAAAATCCAGTTGTTATCTCTTGGTTTCAGCATCCATCCAAGTTTTGAAGGGAAAGTCTAGTTCCTTCTTTTAAATTAGTAGATTTATTAATTTGTTGGAACCTTAGTGAGGTTTATATGCCTTATTTGTCAAATCCATGAACATTTAGTTTTGATATTTGGTTCAATAATTCCTTTTTTTTTCTATAAAAATTAATCAATAAACATAACTATAGCAGCAGGATACCTAAGGTCTTCTACTGTACTTTGTGATGTGTAGCCAAAATCTGGCTAAGTCCTCTTGTGGATGATAGCCAAGCCAACTACCTCACAAAACTTATAAATTTATAAAATCAAATCAAATCAAATCAAATCAAAAAAATTATTATTAAATATTTTTTTAAAAAAATTAATTTAAAAAAAAACGTGTTTCAATCGCCAAAATTAGAGAGAAAAAGAAAAAAAAAGAAAAAGCCCCCTGTCATTTTGAATGAATGAATTTGAACAGGTCAGTGATTAGGTCTCATTGCACTCCTTTCCAAACCCATGACTGCTGTATACACAATTTCCATGTTTGGAGTCAGTGTCTTCTGACCTTGATGATGATGAGTAAGTAGGCTTTACTACCTATTTGAAGCCTCAGGATTTTGGAAAGCTTAAGGTAGCAGCCAGAGGTTTTCATGTTTCCAGCTTGGGGCACTGGCCTGATCATTACACATTATTATGAGAAGGAGATCATACATTTCCAGTGTAGGAGACTTCTCATACATTAGCCTTGCCTAGTCCTTGTGTAAGAGATGTGGTCAAATTGTTGTAAAAGCTGACACTCTACAGCAAAATCCTTTTGTGTCATTTTGTGTTCTTGGAATCCTATGTAATACTTACTGCACACACTCAACATCTGTTGCAGGGTTAGGGGGGAAGTTCTGAAAATACTCAATTTCATTTAAGGGCAGGAGGGAAAAAGTTTCAGTTCTGAAATACCAAAATTTCATTTTTGGGCAGTAGGGAAAGAGAATTCAGCTCTGAAATAACCAAGTTCAGTTTTGGGCAGGGGAGAAAAAAATTACTTCTGAAATACCCAACTTCAGTTTTGGGCAGGGGAGAAAAAGTTTGCTTCTGAAATACCCAACTTCAGTTTTGGGCAGGGGAGAAAAAGTTAACTTCTGAAAGACCCAATTTTCAGCATTTGGCTGGGGGTGAAGGGGGAGGTGAAAGAGCGGGTGACATATGCCCCTTCGTGTGTTTTCAGGTCACACAAGGTTGGACTCACACCAGGACCACCATGGCAACATGGGAAGTTTAAGTCATGGTGGATTGGGGTTCTCCCCAGTTTGTCTAACAAACCAAGCTATGGTGTTTCAGGATTGGCACTTGGGACAAGCGAGGTTTGTTTGAGGACAAACTTGATTTGTTCCGTGGGGGCTACCTAGAGTTGTTTCGAGGCAACACTTGGTGTTGGCCCCCACAAAACTAAACCCTAAACCCCACATTTACCTTTGAGGCAACCTTGTGTTGCCCTAGGAACAACTTAATGATGTCCTAGGACATCATTTAATGTTGTTCCTTGGGACACTTTGAGATCAATTGGAGTTGTTGGAAGAATACCACTTTACAATTGGAGCCCAAACCATGGTAGGGATCGTGGGTGTCAAGGCCTTGGACTTCAAGAAGTTTGGATTTTAAACTAAGTCCTAGCCTTGTTTTACTGAGTTTAAACTTAGTTAACAAATCAAGTCCGGATGGTTTTGAGTGGGTCCATCCAACCCCATGTTCATGGTACGTAGATAATTAAGAGTTAAAAGTTACATGGTGTGAGGAGCTCGATGGCACAAGAGCATGGAGGATGAGCAAAATCGCATCATACCTAGTATCAAAGCAGGATTTTGGACCTACAATTGAAACAATGAAAACATTGTGAAGTTGAAAAAAAGGTCGAACCCTATAAGTGCAGGTCAAAGGCAAAAATTAAAGTAACTACGCATTTGCAAATGAAAATTTGGGCAATAACATGGTTCTTCAAAATCTACATTGGTGAGGCATGGATAACATGCAAGGTCATTGCAGACATTTTGGAATGAAACCAATACATCTAGGGTTTGCATTTAATGAATTTAAGTCACAAAATGGATCCTCATTTATGAGCAGAACAAATTTTGACAACCAACCACAATCAGTATATATGACATTTATAAAGTTATGATTTTAATTTGAGGTTATAAAATGGATTTACATTTGTGCAAATCATATTTCAACCAACTTCAAAAAAATTGTCTTTATGTAGTTATGATTTTGAAATGAAGGACTAAATTTCTTGGGTCATGACTCAAAGAACATGAACAAAGCAAAGAAAAACCTAAAATGGAGATTATGGACTAGTCACATCTTTTAAAATCCACATTTAAAAGGTAGTGGCTACATCAAAGCCTAGTTCTCCACACTCAAAATGTATAGTTACCTAATGGACATGTGCATTTACATATGAAACAAGCTTCAACCAACAATTCTCAAAACTTGAAAAGGAAAAAAAAAAAATTCTTACGTTTCTAACAAATAGAAAAATAATCATTCAATATACGATCACAAAAAAACCCCAAATGTCAACACACATAGAGCAAGAAATGAAGCCATAGGGACCTTTCAAGCAAACACGCACACATGAACCACTTGAATCATGCAAACCTAAAAGCTAAAAGTCATGCTCTATATGAAAAGAAAAACCTTACAATGTGTGGAAGTTGATATTTGTAAACTTGCGAAGGTGCTCCTAATGATTACATTGCATCCTTTCTTGAGCTTGGGCCTCTTCAATTGCGCAAAAGCTTGCCTAAATCCCAAGCTTGTGATCTAATCAAACTCCAATAACTTCCCACACATAGGCTTAGCACAATGAGTAACATTAGTCTCCATATACAACCCCATGCAAAAGGGGTGATATGTGCACCCACATGATGACATAATGATGTTGTTGAAAAAGAAATATAAACCACAAACAAAACATGGTTCAATGAAAAACATTCCAAAACTTCTTAGCATCATGAAAGCAAAATTGTCAATGGGTAATGGGGTGTTATACACATTTGCACCATTTGACATTAGATGTATGTGGTGCAATAAACCTTTTATTTAGATCTTGTTGCCGCTACGTTCATGGTCAAGCAACTTGACCTTAGTAGTCAAAGATTCCAATTGTGTCAATGCTAAGTCATGTTTTTTTGGCCTTTCTTGCACTATTTCATGCTCGCTCTCAACCAAAAAGTTTTCAAATTCAAAATCTTACTCACACTTCTTCAAACTAACAACTATTGTTGATGCCATGGCCTTGTACTTCTCTAAATCGATGGGATCAAAAAAAAAAAATAGAATCTTTACACTTTGAATGGCTTACAAAAACCTCATGACAAGTTTATATATTTTTTTGCACAATTTTAATAGTTTGCCTTCATCTTTCTTTAAGCATTTTTTTAGGTGAATTAAAGTTGTCACCCATGAGTTCACTTTAGACTATAGATGCTCCTCCTTTGCTTGCATAATTGACTTCTTGGGAGAACAATTTTGTTTTGCATTTTCTACATTTTTTAACAACTTCTTCACTAGCACTATCTAATTTGGTGTGAAAACCTTCAATTCTTTCACACATTCTAGAAGGAAGCATTCCTCATCATGCCCATCTTTGTCAACAAAGGTGCATGTTAGGTCAATAGTCACCTTGTGTGGATTGTGTCATTAGAGTCGAACTCAATTTTGGTCTTCCACACAATGTAAGCCTTATTGCCCTCTTCAACAATTGATGTGTTATATCATGTGCATATTGAGCCCGAATTCACTTGAACACCCTTCCATTGAACCAACCAACCGCACATGAAAATAATTAAGTAATCATCATTTAAAAAAGATGGGCATAAACAATTTCATACAACTTGCAAAGTGTTTCATAGTCATTTTCAGTCAAAAATTCATTAGTGTTTGCTTTCCATTCATTTTGTTGCCTAGCACCAAAAACATAAGTGAGTTCTTTACAAACCATTATAGATGTTATGATCTCCTTGCTAGGATTCAAATTTTCACAACACACCCTTAAACTATTTGCGAAGTTAGACATTTCCCATCTCGATCAACTAAGTGTATGGCTTTTCTTCTTCCCTTTTACTCACTAGATCATTTTTCACATTTTCATTCTTGAAAACCAATGGTTATCTTTTGAAAATCAATGACACCAATTAATGGAAAACAAATAATGAACTTGATGCATGTTAAAAGTGAAAAAACTCAGTACACTTCAACAAATCACTATTTGAAACTTTGCACAAAATATCACAACTCTGCAAAAAACTCAAGACAACAAAGCTCCAAATAAGTCATACATTCAAAGTTCTTTGGATATTCAAATTTCAAGTGCAAACTTAGCAATAATATAACATAGGCAAAACTTAGGTCAAGGTGCTAAAAGTTCACGTTAAGAATTCAATGATAATGGCAATGTTAGCTACCCTTCCCCCCTGGGGTGTTTTGCTCCCCCACCCTTGTGAGATTTTTAAGCCCTAAAAGGCAAGTTCACATTTTGTCCCTTAACCCCTAGGTGTTTTTTCACTAAAAGAAATCTCTCAAAACACAACCAATGCATTTGCAACTACATACAACTAATTATTGTTTGCAACTAGCTCTTATTGGTTTCATCACTATTTTGCACCCTTGACCATTCTTGCAACTATGCTACAACTACATTTGCAATTAATGACTTTTTCATTCTACACTCTAAGATTATTTTCATCCATGATCATGTCCATATGTCCCATTAGTTGCAAATGGAACCAAATTTAATTGCACCTTTCGAGTGTCAAGATAGTCCTAATGGTATACATAAGTGTATTAGGAAAGTTTTGAAATGTATGTGTATTTCTGCTAAGTTATATTAAAGGTATAATGGGTGTATGTTTCCATTGGCGTATTTATAAAGGTGTATTTAGTCAAAATAACTACCTATTTATATATGGTTGTATACTTGCCTAGCCTAGCCTACCAACGAATCTATTTATATGTTTACCTACCTATCTACCATAGGTTATTTAGCTACCTAAAATACTTCCCACTTATTAATTCATCGATGATTAATTAGTTACATTTATTTTTAATTCATTGATAACTAACAGTTCATACTTAATATTTATAGTTAATATTTCATAATTATTCAATACATTAGTTATTTATTTTTCTTTATATGAACTATTGATCAATTATTTCTTTTTTTTTAATTTACTTATTTATTATTAATGTAATAATATTGTAGTTATTTTAATTTATCAATTATTCGTCAATAATTTGTAACTAACTCATTAATTAGTTAATCATTAGTTATTTAATAATTAATAATTACAGATTATTATTATTATTTAAGAATTATTTATTTAATATTTCAGTCATTAATGAAATCTTATAACTAATAAATGAGTTAATTGACACATATATGTATAATGACAATTAATTTGTTGATATTTATGAAATTATTATTTAACATTATAACCAATAAGTTGGTTATTTCATTATTAACTAATTAATTGTTTGGCCATTTATTTATTTCTATTTATGAAAATAAAATGAGAATTTATAAATAATAATTAATTTATGAAGTATTATTTAATAACTTATAAACAATAAGTTAATTAGTTATTACTTAAATGTTAACTATTAATTGGCTAATATTTTAGTTTTTTTTAATAAAATTAAGCTATTAATGAAAATATATAAATAATAATTGGTTACTTATTTTTTATTTCAGTCATTTATTTTTCTATGTATGAATTATGAATTAATAATGTATAACTAAATGGATTATTTATTTATTTGTTTATTTATTTAAATAGTTATTTAGTTATTTATCTACTTAATTATATAATTTACAAAATTAAAAGGGAAGAAAATACATATTAGATAATCTTTTTAGTTGCAACTTAATTTGCAACTAAGTTGTAATTTCAATTTTATCCCATATGTTTTATCCTTCACTTCCATCTTGAAAAGTATACAAGGAAAAGGTTTTGTCTTACACTTGCACATAAAAAAACACAATGTGTCAATTGGGATGAACCAAAGGAACTTAACTTGCTAAAAGATTTAACCCCAAAGGTTAAACTTTAAAAATATTTTCCTACCTACCTACCTAGTCCCACCTACTTATCTAAATATTGATTTTTAATTCATTTTGATCAAAATCTAAAAATGCCACGTCGCATATTGGTATTATGCCATGTGTCCCTATCTAAAACCATTTAAATTAGACGATGAGGATCCATTATTATTTTATTTTTTTTTTAATTAAACATTTTTCAATTGCCACATGTCATTATGTAAATTGCTGATTTTTATGGTAATATATGGATGGCATACAATAGTATACGGATGGTGAAGTATTTGTTAACCATTGACTTCATCCACACTTGCAACTAGTGTCTAATGTAATTAGGCAATTTTTAGTAACAAATGTCCTTTGCAACTAGAAAATAGTTACAAATAATTTTATTTTATTTTCTAGTTTTCCTCTAGTGTTTGAACCTTAAAAGGTGGACAATTAACAAGAAAAAATTTGACCAATAAATCTACTTTAAATTTCCATTTTTTTTGGGGTGCAAAGATCACCAAGTGTATATTTAATCATGATTTGACGCCTAGGTGGAAATTTAACAAAAGGAGAAAATAATGATTTTTTAAAACTTCTTTATTGTGAAAAGTTTCAAAGTTATTTTCTATTCTTGAAGTCATCTTTTATAAGTGTATTATTTCATTTTTTGTTTCTAAAGCTATATTTGCTTCACAAGTTTAGACCTACAATTTTTTCAAATTGTTATCAATGCATTTGCAACCAATGCATGTGTAACTATGTGTAACTAATTGTCATGTGCAACTAGCTTTAAGTGTTTTTGCAACTATTTTGCACCCTTGACCATTCTTGCAACTATGCTACAACTACATTTGTAAGTAATGATTTTTTCATCTTACATTCTATGATTGTTTTCATCCATAATGATGCCCATATGTCACATTAATTACAAATGGAAGTTTATTATATTAGGGGTATAATGGGGGTATGTTTTTACTGGTGTATTTATAAAGTTATATTTAGCTTGTATTTAGGCAAATTAATTACCCACCTATCTATATATGTTTATCTACCTATTGACCTAATGTAAACTACTTGCTTATGAATTAATTAATGATTTATTAGTTATAATAATTATGAATTATTCAATATATATATATATATATATATATATAAAAAGATACATTGAACTATTAATCAATTATTTATAACTATTTAATTAGTTAATTAATTGTTATTTCATTCATTTATTTTTTTATATGTGAATTATTAATTCATAATCTATATCTAATTGGTTGTTTACTTATTAATCTATTTAGTTATATAAATTTTTTATTAAAAAAAGGTTATGAAATTAAAAAAAATAGTTACAACCTAGTTTGAAACTAAATTGTAATTTCAAATTTTATCCCATATGTTTTGTCCTCCATTATATAATGAAAAAAATGTGTTCTACACTTTCATGTAAAAAAACACATGTCATTTGGGATGAGCCAATCAAAACAATTTACCCTTAAAGGTTAAACATTTAAAAAATTACTTACCTACTTACCAAATCCAACCTACCTACCTACCTACCTGCCTAAATACTAATTTAAACTTATTTTGGCCAAATTTCAAAAAATCACGTGCCATATTTGTATTATGCCATGTGTCACAATCAGATTGTTTAAAATAATGGTGAAGATCCACTATCTATTTTCAAAATAATTGTTTTCAAACCTTTTTCATTTGCCACATGTCATTATGTAAATTGCTGAATTTTATGGTAATATACAAATGGCATACAACAATATATGGATGGTGAAGTATTGGTTGACCATTGACTTCATCCACACTTACAACTAGTGTCTTATGCAACTTGTCAATGGAATTAAACAATTTTTATTAGCAAATGTCCTTTACAACTAAAATATAGTTACAAATGAAAGTTGATTTTTTTCCATTTTTCCTTTAGAAAATTAGGTCTTTATAAACATTTGCCTCTTCATGAAACTTATATTTGTTCGACATAAGCTTTCAATGGGGTAAAAACATAATCAAAGGGGCCACCCAAGTAAGTGGACACTTTTTTAAACTATAATTTTGTATGTTTGAAAAATCATAAAGGAAGCATAATTGTTTAAATTGTCATAAAAGCTTTTGGAATATTTTTCATTAATATTAAATGTTAAAATCCTCTCCAATTAAAATGTTAAACTATGATAATTAGAAGGGCAAAAGGACTTGTACTAATGAAAATTATTTTTATAACTGACTTGAGCACATTTGGTTCAAATGTGTGACCCTAAAACTTATGGATTTTGAAAATGTGGCCCTAACAAAAGTTGTTCATATTTATGTGATAGAAGGCATGAATCCATAATATATATGATATACAATCAATTTGAAGTCAAAAAATATTTATATTTAATATGAAGTGTTAAACTAGGTATCCAAAATATTAAAATTTAAGTTATAAACCAACATAGAAATGACATATGTCATGTGCAGTCCTTGGAAAGAACTTTTACCTTGGTACCCCGAGCTCTGTTGACCATGTTTTCACCCAGTGGGAATTTTTTGGTTATCTAAATTAACCTTCATGTTCAATTCATAACCTTCAACCTTACTCATATAAAATCATTAAAGTTAATGATAACCACCTTTTTGTGATTAACAAACTAAAGGGTGATATTCTTCGTTACCTATTGTTATCATTACATTAGCCTCATTAGTGATTTTAAGTGCCCAAAAGAAATCACGAGAAATCCATTTTTAAATCAAAATGTTAATTTCTTTGGTTTGCAAAACTTTTGTCTATTGATATTTCTTAGTTTATGGTGTGTAGCAAACATTTTTTTAATCAACAACAAATGAAGTACACACACAATCACTAATAATCACTACTTGTATTTGGTAAGCTCAATTGTATAAATCATCAAAATTCTATGTTGTATACACTACACTTGGGTGCATTCATGCAATTTTTTTAAAATGAATTCTTGTATATTCATTGGCAATTCTTTGAATTTTTCAACAAGATTATTCCAATTATCCTTCTTTATTGAGTTTCTTGGTGCATGTAAATATGCAATAAAAGTTCATATGTACCAAAACCTAAATCATACTTATATGATCTCCTAGTCACATATGAATGAATATGCCATAATTGTTTCGTTTGACACATGTATGAGTGATAAACTAAGTCAAAAGGCCACTTGTTCATGTCATTGTCACTTCTTATGGCAAATTGACATGCAACATCAAAAGCACACATTGAAGAAGAAGTGGACAAAAACTCCATCATATTACACTTGGTGACATGCAAGACAAGGTACATAATCCATCCATCCCAAATGCAAAAAAGGGTTTATCGAAATATAAAGTGTGTTGTATGTTATTAATACATCAAGATCCAAGGTTTTGTAACACAATGTAGGAGATCTAATGACATCAAGGGTGGATGATTGTCTTTGATAACTAGTAGATTGAGACTTTAGTGAAGGTAATTACTTTCCATATGTCATTATGTGAATTTGACATGGTTTAGCTATTGGTGTATTGGTAGCTTCATGTAATGTTAATAGAATTTTTTTAATGACATTTTTCTATAAATGATACTAGCATGGGTGGTGGCACATCCATGCCACACATACATAATGAAAGTGAACATATAATGTGCAAGTTATCACCCATTCTTGAAGGTGATGCTTGGATGACACCCAAGTGTCATACTTGAGTGATTTACTAGAGTTCTAATTTAATTTATTGGATGTGAACTAAATCAACCATTTGATGTGTTGTTATTTGATTCTTGAATGATGGTGAATGGCATCCAAGTGACATACTTGAGTCAATTTACCAAAGTGGTTTAGTATAGTGGATGTGAACCTTTGATGTGCCAATTAGACATTATGGAAAATAATGTTTAATTGACACTAAATGACATACAAGTGATCCTATTAGAATGATCTAGTAGTGAATGCAAACATTTGATGCCCTAGCAATAATTTTTTGTCACATGAGCTTGGTGATTAAGGCCTAGTATTCTAATGACAAGCACAATGTTTGAAATGACATAAAATTCAATGAAATAGGTCCAACTCACACAAACCCTAATGACATATATATATATCCAATAATGACATTTACATCAAACTTAGCACATTGCACCTTATTCCAAAAATGCATGTAAGGGGCACATCACATCAAATAAACTCATGATCAAAGCATTAGGATAAGACATCACTATAACTTAATGTGATTGGAAATTTAATGATAGCATGTCAGGTGACAAGTGGGTGGCCTTGTAATGGCATGTGCAATGGTGGCATTTACTTCACACCTTAGTGGTATTAGTGTATATAGTGGAATGGATCAACAAGGTTATTATACATTTGCTTAAGAACCGCACATCTTCAACACAAGCTTGAGTGAAATAGGTTAGGTGTTATTGTAAGATGAAAAGCAAGTCATGACTAATAATTTTGAGTGATATTATCTGAGTGGAAATATTTTGATTTAAACACATGGATGATAGAAGTTGCTACCATGTGTTTGGATGTGTCATGGAGGCCAATATTTTTTATTGGTAGTTTATATTTTAATTATCTATAGAAGGTAACCAACCCAAAAATAAATAAAAATTAAGGGTGTAGTCCAAAACCAATAAGCTGTCACAATGTTATATTATGCATTAAGCTATGTAGGATAACATGGAAGTGAAGGTTAGTGGCTTTGCAACAAACATAGATGAAATCAAATGGTTATTCCTTCAAACCAAAGGAGGTCATGGTCCTAATTCATGAAGCAAGATGGTCAAAGTGGCCATGACTTAGTGATACGTAAGCCAAGTTACAATATGAGATGAATGACCTATTGTTTGGTGATTAAAGTAGATTGTAACCTTAGTGAGGGTAATGTATGGACCACCTTCCATTAATAGAAATCAACCAAAATGTAATCACTCTATTTGTGACTACCTGCAACTAGTAATCATTTGTGACTAGATTTGGGAATATTTGTAACTACAAACCAAATTTCAACTATTTTGGTCATTTTCACAACTATGATGCAACTATTGGAAAATTTCATCCTATTGGTTGAATGGATTTAGGTTTATTTTCATCCATTAATATGTTGATATGTCTCATTAATCGTAATAGTCACCAAATTAGTTGCATTTTAAAAGTATTTTACACCACCATAATGGTCTATTTTTATGTATGTACTAAAAGTTTATATGTGTGTGTGTGTGTGTGTGTGTCTGTGTGTGTACATTAAATATGCATATGTATGTATATTATTCATATAATGAATCTCAAAAATATTTGAACTTTGAAATTTGTTATTCAAATCTGAAAATTATCATTTCAATTATGAAAATCATATTGGAATTTTAAAATTGTTATTTGAATTTTCAATATGAATTCTAAAAACTATTAGTTGTAATAAAAAATATATGTCTAAGTCTAAAATTAGAATTCCAATTATGAAAATTTTAATTAAAATTTATAATCGATGTTTCAATTTTTAAAATTGCTATTGGAATTATTTTTTACATCATTGATTCTAAAAAATTTATTTGAATCTGAAATTTAATATTTTACTTCCAAAAACAGATATTGGAATTTCTTTTCTCATTATTTGAATTTAAATTTTAAAATCTTTAAATCTCAAATTTCATATTTTAGTTCTGAATTTTTAAATTTTAAATTCATTAAAAAAAATTCATCTAAAGAGTTATATTTCAATTTTAAAACTTTTATTTTAATTCTTTAAAAACATTATTTCAATTTGAAACTTCATATTTGAATCTCAAAATTGCTATTTCAATTGTTCAAAACACTATTTGAATTTGAAATATTTTATTTCAAAATGAAGTTTTCTATTTAAATTTTTCAAAAATTATTTGATGTAAAAATTGGTATTTGAATTTTAAATTATTATTTTCAAATCCAAAAATTAGTAATTGAATTTAGAAAATTATTAATTGATTATAAAAATGGACATCTTACTTTTGAATATTTGTATTTGAATATGAAAATTTACATTTAAACACTGAAAATTTTGCATTTAAATTTTTAAATAATCATTTGATTTGAATCTTGAAATTTGGATTCTGAATTATAATTTTGAATCTCTAAATTAATATTTCAAGAGTGAAAATTATTAATTGAGTCTAAAAATGGACATTTCAATTTTGAATATTTTTATTTGAATCTGAAAATTGACATTTCAATTCTGAATTTTTTTCCTTAAATTTAAAAAACCTATTCGATCTAAAAATTGGTATTTCAGCTCTAAATTATTATTCTCAAATCTAAAAAATTTATTTCAATTCAAAAATTTATAATTGAGTCTAGAATGACTTTTTGATTTTAAATATTTTTATTTGAATTTAAAATTTGATATTTCAATTCTGAATTTTTGAATTTAAAATTTAAGAAATTATTTGACTTGAAAGTTGAAATCCAAATTCCAAATTATTATTTTGGAGTCACTAAATTAATATTTCAATTCAGAAAATTATTAATTGACTCTTAAATTGGACATTTCAGCTTTGAATATTGTTATTTGAATCTGAAAATTCACATTTCAATAATGAAAATTTTTATTTAACTTCAAAAGAATTATTTGATCTAAAAATTGATATTTGAATTCTGAACTACTATTTTGGATTCTATGAATTTATTTTTTCACTCAGAAAATTATTGATTGAGTTTTAAGGGTTTTTTCTATTAGTGTTATCCATAATAAATCACTTTTTAAAATAATCATAAATTATTGTATTTATCAATTATAAGTTATATTAAATAACTATTGTTATAACATAGATTTTTATATTACATAGTTTATATTCTTACAATAAAAGGAATTAATTAATGTTACATTACTTTAAAATCATTGTAATTACTTCAGATAAAAATTAATTAATATGTGCATAATCATTCTCTAATCAAACATAATTATTTGCAATCTGTAATTTATAACTGTAAATCTGAATTCAAATTTTGGAAAAATTATAATGTAGTTAGAAAAACATTTAATGATTTGAATTTCAGGAAGTATTAAACAGTATTTTATTTATTTTTTTCAAATTCTGTAATTGGTCATGTATGATAAATATTTTATAGTCATTTTACATTAATTATAAAAATTAATGTTATGTTTAGCAAATTATTCTATTTATAATTAATAATTACCAAGACAAATAAATCACTTTACCTATAAAAAAATTTACAACAATAAATATAAATATATAGTAGTTAATTTAATTTAATTAATAATAATATTTTAAAAAATTCATGTAAAAATTGACTTTCTAAAATCAATTGTTTGTTCATTATTTATAATTTGAAAATAAATATTTTAAAATTTTATTTTTTAAATTATAGTACTTAAATTAGTTTTATATTATTTATATTATTTATAATTCGATTAAAATTTTAAAATTGATAAAAATATTTTTAAAAATTTTAGTTATTTAATTATCTGTGAGTTATGTAGTAACAACTTGTGAATAACTAGATAGTTAGTTTATTAGATATTGAGAATTTTTTTTAAAAAGTAATTGATAATGAATACTTAATATTTGTAGTGTATAATTTATAGTTGAAATATATGTAAATTTAATCATTATTAAGTGAACCATGTACTTGAATTATTTAGAAATTTATTAACTAAGAAAATAAGGAATGAAGAAAGTTTTTTAAGTTACAAATTTAATTTGTGAGGAAGTTGCAACTTCAAAATGTATCCCATATTATTTGTTTTCTATTCCTATTTTGAACATTTTATAAACAAAGGGTGTGGTCATTCAATTTCACATTAAAAAATTTGTGCACATGGGATGAATTAATCAATAGGCTTAATCCAAAACAAAAAAACAGATTATGCACAATTCTAAAATACTTACCTCCCCAACCTATTTATTTACCTAGCTAGGAAGGTACTTAATTTGACCTACCCACCTAGGTCAATTTATGTACCTACCTACCTAAGTACCTACCCATATGAATAAATGTTTAGCCTAGGAAGGTAAAACCTACCTACCTACATTTTTACCTAAGTAGGTAGGTAGGTATGTAACCTAGGTTTATAGGCACTTACTTATGTACCTACCTAGGTACTTACCAATTTAATATTAATATTTTTATTAAATTCATTTTTTAAGTGCCACGTGGCATATTTCCATTGGACCATGTGTCATGATATAAGATCATCCAAACATTTGAATTGAACATCCTAGATTATTTTCAGAATAATAATAATAATATTTCGAATAATCATATATTGAAACACGTGGCAACACATCATTAGCCCTCAATTGTGACCAAAATAGTTGCATCTTAATCGCATGTGACAATACATATACAATGGAATCAAGGATGAATTTGTATTTGTTGACTTTTTTTTCATCCAATACCTTTTGTCATTTGCAACTAATTTATCACATGCAACTTGTCTTAGGCGAATAATGAGATTTTAGTTTCAAATGTCATTTACGATTAAAATTTAGTTGCGAAGACCAATAAAAAATATCGGTTATGTGAATGATCACATTTGAATGAAAAACAATAAAGTCACATGTGCCACAATGACCAATCTTGCTCACGGAAATTAATGAATATGTGTTTGTGTATATATTGTAAGCACACCTTCAAGTAAACTACACTTGATTATCCAAGGTCAATAGGTGAAATTGGACATAGCGCACACTCCATATTATACCTTGCACTCATATGCCCACATATGCATTAGGGATGGGTGAGTTGTGTCTTAGTTCCACCCATTGGCATGTTGCAAGTTAGTGATGCACATAAAAAAAAATTTTAAAAAGTTTAGTCTTTTACAATTCCCCTAAAAAATTGCATGTTCAATGGTGAACACATCATTCACCTTCCACTTAAGTATTCAAGAAAGTGGCATTGCCACAATTGCCTTCCACTTGTGTCAATGTATGGTGGAATGGTACAAGTCCAATTCCACCTAGGCAATAGTCAACAAGGTGGCATTGTCACAATTTCCTTCCATTTGTGTCAATGTATGGTGGAATGGCATGAATTTCATTCCACTATTCGGCAATAAAAAAACTTGGCATTGTCATACTCCCTTAAGCTATAACCATTACATGGTGGAATGGCATGAATCCCATTCCACTTAAGTAGTCAAGAAAGTGGCATTGTCACGTTCCCTTTCACTACAACCAATGTATGGTGGAATGGCATGCGTCACATTCCACTAAAATTGGATTTGAATGGAATTGTGTAGTGACACAAGACCTGGTTTTCTAGTAGTGCATGCTTAAACCATTTTGTGATAAATTGCTCCCATTGAAAAAAAAAAATTAGAATACCACATACAAGTTCCATGCCTATACTTATTAGATTTTTTAATACATATGCTCTTAGTTTTTGGCATAAATGGCCCCAAGACACTAGAAAATTTTGATTTTTCAATCACACATACATTGATTGAAGGTTGCATAGTCATAAAGGACAATGGTGGAATCATACCACATAAGATCCATGTGTCATGAAATCTGAAAGCTAGCTTGGATCACACATGGTAGAAGACACCTATGTGTAGGTCCATATTGCAATCATTTTGGTGAACTAAAATACACATGCATTGTTCCCAATGAAAAAAATGTCCAATGCAACTAAAAACTACAACCAGTAGTTTTTAGTTGCATTGGACAAGTTGCAACAAACATGGTTTCCTCATAGTCGAACCTAAGTAGCCTAGAATGGCCCTTCTTAAGTTGCAAGTGCGAAGACTTGAACCCCTCACCTCCACTTTGAGAGGTCAAGTTCTTAACAATTGCACTAACTTTTTTTGTTGTGAAATAATATGCCACCACATTTTAATAAACATTTTTCTATCCTACGTAAATAACTTACTCAATAGATACCTTAATTAACTTACCCTATGGGACAAAGCATGGTAAATTAAACTGTTAATGTTCCTTGTAGCATAAATGGAAAGTAGCCATAAAATAGGCTTTGATGTATTGAACTTAAAAATATTATTTAATTCAATGATTAATATGAACATTTTTTTCAATTTTGTTAAAACTTTAGATAAAAATTACATGTTTAAAGTAGGTTTGAATAAATTCATTGAAATTCAAACAAGCCCACAATCTACTTTTTGGCCTTTTAGTAGGTTGTATGTAGATGACATATTACATTTTTTATATTTTATTTAATGGGATCCTAAAATGTACTTGCAACTTTTCACATTTAATCAAAACATATCTAGCTTGTAAGGTAAAAGTAGGTTTGAAAAAAATATTTGCCAATTGATTTCAAAAATACTTGTCACCTACTTTTATTATAGTAAAGTTCTTCAAATCTTAAACTCAACTTACCATAAACCCAATGGATGCATAAATGTTTTCAAAATGAAACATAAAAGTTTTTCAATTTACTTTCTTGTGTTTATGTAAAAATCCATCATATTTATAAATGGGATTTTAGGTTTATGTATTTTTGGGTCACATTTACCATGCTTGGACCCCTATCTTGAATAAGCCTAGGTAAACTAGAATAGCCTAAGCCATGCCAAGGGCCTACCTAGGGGTCAAAAAGGTGATCTACACTCACCCAATGGTTACATAGGTGGTCTAGCCCCTACCTACAAAAAACATAGGACTACCTAGGGGCTATGTAAATTACTTATGGTCTATTAAAGGCTATGTAGGCTACTTATGGGCTACCTAAGGTTAGTTACGATATCTACAAGCTATGTAGGGCTAACTAAAGGTTATGTAAGCCAACCTGGAAATTATGTAGGTTATTTAAGGACTACCATAGATTATGTAAGTTATGTAAGGCCTACTTAAGGTTACATAAGTTACTTAAGGGCTCTTATAGGGTTATGTAATCTACCTAGGGGTTATTATAAGCCTATGTAAACTACCTAAAGGCTATTTAGGGCTATGTAAGCTACCTAGGGCCTACCTACGGGGTGCTTACAAGCTACATAACCTACCTAGACTATTAAGCAATCTAAGGTCTATTTAGGAATGAGCCATAGGCCGCAGATTGTGCCACGTCCTTTTCTTGCAGCGCAGCTCTGGCCAGACATTTTTCACCAACACAACAATCACTTTGTAATCATAGAATAACTATCAAAGTGTTCAATTCCAAAGTCATTTTATAGATGCATGAAAATGTTAGGTCTTCACTATCCATGTCATTACAAAGTAATCATCATGTAGTTATATGACAATTGTTAAATCAAGTTCATTTTCTAATCATTTTATAGTTGCATTAAAATTCCAAGACATCATTATCCACATTATTTACACGCCAATTACTTTGTAGTCATAAAAATGATAATTAGAAATCAATGTGGGTCAAAACACACTCAAAGGAGCCACATGCATTACTTTATATAAGGACTATAATTCCTTTTGACCCAAAATGATTTTTTCATGTGAATGAAATTTTAAAAGAATTTTTTTGCAACTTATTGTGAAAAACGCTTAAAGTTTCCCCAATACATTGCAATTTTTTTCTTGATCATTGGTGAATAAATATGAAATTTTAAAAGTGCACAAATTCCTTGCAGATTTTGTGTTTCACTTTATAAAATGATCATAATTTCAAGTCATCCCCCAAAAAATCAGTATTTAAAGGTTCACTTTCTTGTATTATAAAATAATTTCTTTATTAATACATCATGTACATTATATCCCATTTATGTGTGGTACAAGATTCTTGAAAACTTAAAATTTTGAAACTTATTTAAATTTTTTAAAATTTGATTATTTTGCATTTAAAAACTATAAAAAAAATTTAATGTGGTTCAAAGGTTATTATCATCTAAATTTTTTTATTATCAAATTAATTCATTTTAACACATGAGTCCTTTTAATTGATGTCCTTTGCAAAATGTCCTTTTAACATGACAATTTTTCATTTTCAAAAGTCCTTAACTAAAACCAAAGCCTATAGTTGGGAAAAATGAAATATTTTATTTTATTTTTTTGACATTTATATGTGTCAAAAAGGAACAACTTTCCATGATTACCATGGTTTGAAATTTTCAAAACATAAATAAACCAAGTTGATTTTGAACATGGCAATTTCTTATATTTGACACCCTTTTTGGCTTCTTTGAATGTGTTTTGACCCATGTCAATTTTTTCCTTCCTTATGCATGTCATGAGGATGAAATATAGTGAATGAAATAATGATTTTGGGTTTCCATTTATAACATTATCATCTATTAGTGAAATATGCAACTCATTTATGGCTATTTCTTTTTACACATAGGATTCAAAGTTGTATTTTATCACTATAGTCATTCCTAGAATCATGGAGGATTTCTAATCATTGTTTCCTTGGTTGCAAAGAACAAGATTCCTTCAAGTAAGATAACTATATCATTTTATTTATTTATCCCATTTGTTAAAAGTAACCACATAGCAAAAATCTAAGCTTTACAGATTCATCTCGACTTCTCCCATGAAATTGATTGATTGAAGGAATAATTCCCCAACATGGTTGCCAAATGTTAGTAATAAAACTTTATGGTTCTTTTCTTAATTTATTTCATTAATATTTTTGCCCCTTTCCTATTTTCCAAATGCCATCTGTAAAAATAATTAAGGCATCCATTTCACTTTAGAGATTATTCATTTAACCTTAGTACTATATTACAACTATGCATGTATTTTAAACAACATCATTTTAGAATTTTTACTAAAACTTTCTTCAAGAGTTGAAAACATGACCTATTCCCACCATCATTATTTTAACAACTTGTTCATCTTGAATAATGTCAATACTACCCTTTTTAAATTCACAAAAACCAAGGCTACCACAACCTTCTTTTTCAACTCTATATATATCTAACACACATAAGTATGAAAAAATGATTTGTTATAATAGTCACAAATTTACAAAGTAATCAAAAGGCTTTTGGTCCTTTAATTTTGCATTTATATGTATTGTTTTAGTTAGTTACAATTAATTCTAGCTATCCATTTATGTCAAAAACTATTACAATCGTCTATTTGCAATATCTAACAATTTAAGTTTGGTTGGCCATTAGATTTGGTAAGGAAAGAATTCGGTTAACTACTAGTTTTGATTATCCTATTATTTGGTTGTTTCTTAAATCTCTATCTATTAAATTCAACTAGGTTTTTTTCCCAACATATGTGAAGGACCATCTTGTGCAATACTATTTTGTGTAGTTGCACAACAAGAATAAAGTGAAAAGTATCATCTTCTTAGATGGGTTGTTTAAGTAGAAGTAATCACATGTTTATGTGCAAAAAGGAAAGTTATACATGAAAGTCATGGGGTGAAAGCACATTACAATGGCCACAAAATGTTGTCACAAATATTATTTTCCAAAACTATGTGACTTGCAACTCTGACCAAGCCAATATTAAAGGAGGTTTTCCTAAATTATACTCAAAATAAAGTAGTTCAATTGCCAAATAATGCAATTGTAAAAATAAATTACATTATTGATTGATATTATATGATTAAATAGTACACTTGTGAAATATTAATACATGTACCAATATACTACAAAATGCAAATATACTCTAAAAAGGATTGAAACAATCACAACAATCTTGGAAAAAAAAGTTTGTTGAAAAATTTATTTTCATTTGAAAGATAACAAGAATTATGTCGGAGGCTTTTGTATGAAAATCCATTTTACATGTTTATAAGAACGCTAGATGAAATCAAAGAAAAACTACCCCCAAAATAATTCAAAATGTATTAAAAAATAATACATTTTCTTGCCTAAGATGGCCCCCTTGTAATATGTTTTCACCCCATGCAAGAAATGCATAATGTGCCAAGGGCAAGACACTAGGATGAAAAGACCATGAGAATTTGAGTAAAAGTTTTTATTGGCATAAAAAGAAAAAGGACATAGAATATTATGTACACACTTATGTGAAGTGCCAAAACACCAAGTTGGTGCATAAAAAAAAGTTTGGGTTGTATAGACATAAAAAACCTACTATGACATGTCCATATGAAGGTGTCACAATGAACTTCATGAGATGGCTACTAAAATGGCAAGGGAAATATGCCATCTTGGCAATGGTAAACAAATTCTCCAAGTTGGCCGAGTTTGGACCAATTAAAACCACAACCATAACGATATTGACAACAAACATGTTCTTTGATATGTGGGTTAGACACCATGACATATTAGAGGTCATAATAAGTGACCATGGTGGCAAATTCATATCAAAATTTTGGACATTTCTTATTAAGAAGGTTAAATCTAGTTGAAATTTAACATGCCTTTCCATCCACAAACCAATGGCCAAATTGAGAGTGTGAATGGGATACTAAATTAATATCTCCAAAACTATGTGAGTGCCAATTATAAGGATTGGGGTAACCACTTAAGTTTAATAGAATTTTGTTACAATTCAACCAAACACTTGACAATTGGGGCAAATCCCTTAGAGTCAACATTGGGAGTTGAAGCAAGAAAACCCATGCACTTAGCCATCTTAAAGTTTGAAGGATATCATTGTGAGGGATGCAAAATTGTTGTAGAGATGGTCAAAATGCACAAAAGTTGAACGTGTAGGCTAAACAACTTTTGGAGAAAACATAAGCGAGTCATAAGAAACAAATGAATAAGACTTGAAGGTATAGTGAATTTGAGATTGGTGATCATATGTGGTTGAACATTCAGGGTTTGAAGATGCATGAAGTTGTAGGAAGTCGATTCATACAAAGTATGTTAGCCCTTATAAGGTGTTCTATAAATTTCACCCAGACATTTATACATTATTGTTGCAACAACTTTTGTGCCACATCTCAACTTCCATGTGTTGAAGCTAAAATAAATTGATGAAAATGAAAGGAGGTCCAATAGGAAGCAAGCTTATCACCTGGGTTTTGATTTTGTTAAACATAGGCTTGTAGGTGAGGTTAAATGTATCATGGGTGTAAAATAAATCAAAAGGTTAGGCAAGCAATATTTGGTCAAATGGAAGGGATGCCATCCAAAGGGGGCAAGACAGGTGAAACCCTCACATTTATATCATTTGCCAAAAGTGGTCAAAAAGTTTAAGTTGGAAAGAAGGTATGAGTTGAGGTGAAGGAAAATGCAAAATAAGTAAAAGTTTGTGAAAGGTCCCTAAATTAACTAAATGTTGATAGGGTCATGAATCTTCAAAAATGATGGTGAGAGCTTATAAACCCTCAAGCTTAATGCTTGGAGCGAGGGCACAAAAGTTCATTCAAAGGAAAATGACTTGGATCAAGTTGTGCAAGAAGCTAGTCTATGAAAGGATGAAATGAAAAGTTGACATGAAATGATAGCAACTAATGGAAATGGACCTTAGGAGTTGAACTCTAAGGAAAAACTCCTAAAGGTTCAATTAGGCAAGATTGTGGTAATGATGTGTGAGAAATAAATGGCATGCCTCTAAACTAAGAAATAAACTTTTGAGAATGAATTTTCTACAATGGTCAAAGTTGTAAAACCTAAATATGGATTCAAGAAGAGACTTCCTAAGTTGAAGAGGCCCAAGAAGAGGAATGACACTAGGGTGTGTGGGAAAGCAATTAGAATGATGACATAAATGAGCACAAGTGAGATCTAAAATTCCTCCCATTTTGAGACCAAAAGGACACAACACAAATGAAACCAAAATTAAAAAGTGGTTAATCCCAAAAGATGACTTGTGATGGGAGTATGGCAAATAGGGGCTTATCGTAAAGGACAAAATGTCAAAGCATCAAAGGCAATGTTAACCTTTGTAATTAAGGTGGGGGTGAGTTGACATGCCCTTTCATGTGAGTTCAACTTGCACAAGGCAAAACTCATGCCAAAGACCACCATGGTGGCATGGGAAGTCTCAACCATGGCAGATTGGGGGTTCAATTCCCTAGTTCATATCATGGACCAGGTTGTGAGGTTTTGGGATCAAAACTTGGGATAAATGGGACTTGTCTTGAGGCAACACTTGGTGTCACCTTGCAAAACTCTTTTGGGCAACTTGATGTTGTCATGAGGTGAGACTTGGTGTAGCCCATTCCCTTGGGGACAACGTTGGGTTGTCCCAAGGGCAACTTAGTGTTGTCTTGTGGGACACCTTGGGATGACTTAGAGTTGTTTCAAAAGTGACTTTTTGCAATTGAGGCACAAGCAATAATGGGGCCGTGAGTGTCAAGGCCTTAGACTTTGGGAAGTCCACATTTTAAACTAAGTCCTAGCCTTGTATTAACAAATCTAGATTTATTTAGTGAGTCAAGTCTAGATAGGTTCAAAAGTTTCAGTGCTAACCTTATGTGTCATGAGATGCATAGATAGTTAGGAATTAGGTGATGTGAGGAGCTTGGTGGTGTGGGAGCACAAGGGATGAGCAAAAGGGCATAAAGGGAGGGAAGGGAAGGATGGGAGGGGAATTGTAGTTGTGTTTGGGCAGTTGCCCACTTGGCCATTCTAGAAGTGCAATGCTGATTTAGGCTACCAAAAAATAATTAGATTGGAACTTGACCAACCCAAAGGTATACCTAAGTGCTGATTTAAGTGCAAAAAAATTTGGTGCAATATTTTGCTTATTGAGAGTGGGGAAAAAAGGAAGGATAAAGTCAGGATTTTCTTTTGTTTAAAACTATTTGAACTTCACATTGCTACACACTATCAATGATGATCAACTATTTTAATTTTTTCTTATGTTTTCATATATTTATGTCAATGTCAAATTTAATTTACATTAATATAAATTTCATGGACATGAAAAGACACATGTTAATTTTATTTTTTTTCATATCCATGTTGGTGGATAGGAAAAAAGAGTAGGTCATTATAAAATGGAGGTAGTTATTGAGAAAGATGGGAGATAGTCATTATAAAAGTTAATAGAAAAAGGAAGTAATTATGAAATAATTAAGTTTGAAAATGAGGTAGTTATTTCTGAATTGTCTTTGCAATGGTCCAAGGACAACCATATGACTAGAATGATCATGTAGAAGCGACAAACAATTTTTTTTTTTTGCAAAGAACCACATATAAATTAGTTCCTATGTCACTGGAATTTGATATCTAAAAACTTGGTGAATTTTCCCAACAAAAAAAGAAAATTTTCTGGAATTTTTTTTACTTTTTTTTTTTAATTTTTTTTTGGGGAGGGGACAATTTTTTGTTGGAAAAAACGACAAAAAATTGGCCCCAAAATAAATAAAAGGCTGGAGAAAGTGAGAGCCAAAGGTGGGAAATAAATCCCTGGGAGGTGAAACTGAAACCAGTAGCAGCCTTTCCTGGCTACCATGCAATGAGTGTTCCCATGTTCCAGTTAGTGATCCATACTAAGTGATCCAGGTTATGATGACCCCTGACTGAGCCAAGAACTCACGTGTAGTAACCGGGTTTGAGCTCTTGTTTTCTAACTGGGACTGCTGCTGGTCTGTTCCTTCACTCAGTTCCAATGGCAAAAAGTTAAAAACACATCACAAACACATTATTTCCATCTAATTAATTTTCACTAATCTCAATCAACACAAGTGGGATGGATTCCCAGTGTTTCTTTTTATGGAAAAAAACTTGGGAAGATTTCCTTTTTTTTTTCTTTTTTTTTCCCTTTTTAGGTGTAAATTCTATTAATTTTGGTAGTTTTTTTTTGACAAAAAATCTTCATAATCTCTTGATTTCAATCATTTTTGCAAAGAATTTAGAACCGGTCTAATTTCATCTCCATCATAGTGTGGCCTGTGCTGTTGGCCCAAGTGTTACCACATCCTCAACTGATTTCTCCTTCCAAAAAACCTGGTTTTTTAAAAATTTATTTGAATTTTCAGTGGTAGAAATCACTTAAAAAACCAATATCTCCCACATTCTGAATCCAAATCTTACCGAATAAATAAATTCCATTAAATCCTGCTCATCAAGATCTTTCCAACAACACCAAAGGCACATTCCAATTCCTCTGAAATTTTGAGCTACAACTTTAATTTAATTTTCAGTGAAAAAATCATTCAATATTCAAGAACTTTTACACTGCAATTAGTCCAAACGTCATGGAACCAAGCCCCATGCATGCACCCCTCCTCATTGAGAGCTTTCCAAAGACACCAAGAACACGATCTGAAGCATCCCGGTTCGGTGGATCTCATAACTACCAAAACAAAAACAAACTACCTTGTGTCATAGATAGATTATATTATACCCAACCAAATAAATTTTTTTAATGGTATTTATTTGTTTGTTGAATTAATGCAACATAGTTGAAGACAGAGATTTTGTAATATTAATTATGTACAAACCAATCAAATGCAATGACTTACCTAAAATGTACATCCATTAATTTTTACAAAATTAATACGACTCTACCGACCTAGAGAACTTGAACTTGTTTAA
>Ga0209611_10001726_pt1 | contig 37794 bp, 33 predicted proteins | sample S1TSphgellanicum_3_FD_187693 | JGI IMG/M metagenome (GOLD analysis project Ga0209611, IMG submission 187693) | Host-associated microbial communities from peat moss isolated from Minnesota, USA - S1T2_Fc - Sphagnum magellanicum MG (SPAdes) (version 2) | ecosystem: Host-associated > Plants > Peat...
TGCGTCAGGCGACGCTGTTGATCAACGTCACCAACAATGCGTGGTACGGGGATTCCACCGCGCCGCACCAGCATTTGCAGATCTCCCGCATGCGCGCACTCGAGGCGGGGCGTTACCTCGTGCGCGCCGCGAACGACGGCATCACGGCCGCGATCGGGCCGCACGGTGAGATCGTGGGACGATTGCCGCAGTTTAAAGAGGCGGTGCTGCGGGCCGAAGTGCAGCCGATGACGGGTCTGACTCCGTACGCGCGATTCGGCAATTATCCGGTGGTCATCGGCGCCGGGGCGCTGCTCGCGCTCGCCGTCTGGCGGCGGCGGGCCGTTTGAGGACTGCTAGCCGAGGTGTCGGCTAGACCGTCTTGGCGGTCAGCGCGCCGAAGCGGCGTTGGCGGCTGCCATAGTCCTCGAGGGCGAATCGAAAGCGGCTTTCATCGAAGTCCGGCCATAGACAATCGCTGAAATGAAGTTCCGCAAACGCGCACTCCCAGAGCAGAAAGTCGCTGAGGCGCCGTTCGTTGCCGGTGCGGATCAAGAGGTCCACCGCGCTTGCTGGACCCGAGGAGTGATCAACCTCATTGAGCAGGCGGTGGAAGTCATCCGCGCCAAGCTCGGTCCCGGGAACGGCTCGGCGCGCCGCTTGCAGGATGCTATGTTGGGACGAATAGTCGACCGCGATGCGCAGATGCATCCCCGTCCCCGCCGCGCTCGAGCGTTCGCTCTGTTCGATCGACCGCAGGAGATTCTCGCTCAAGCGATCGCGGCGCCCGATAACGTTGACGCGAATGGACTGCTCCACGCACCGGCGCGTCTCGGTGAACAGATACTGACCGAACAAATGCATGAGGGCGGCGATCTCGGTCGAAGGCCGCGCCCAATTTGCCGATGAAAAGGCATACAGGGTCAGCGTCTTCACGTCCGCCCGCGCCGCCGATTCGACGACAGTGCGCACCGCCTTGGCACCCTCGATGTGGCCCGCGGTTCGCGGCAGTCCGCGCTGGGTTGCCCAGCGTCCGTTTCCGTCCATGATGATGGCGACGTGCATGATATGTGCCGAGCCGTCTAGACGCGCCGAGTCGCCTTGATCACGGCCTCGATATGCTCGAGGTAGCGCAACAAGGCTTTCTTGCCGACCTGCGTGATGCGGTACTCGGACTTGGGCCGGCGGCCTTGGAAGGACTTGTTGCACACGACGTAGCCCGCTTCCTCGAGTTTGCGCGCGTGGGCGCCGAGATTGCCGTCGCTCACGTCGAACAGCGACTTGAGTTCGTTGAAGGTGAGGCGTTCATGCATGGCGAGCGCACTCATGATGCCGAGGCGCACTCGCTCATAGATCAGGCGATCTAAACCGCCATCCTCGTTCGTATGCGGCGAACGCGGCACGGACACGGGTTTGGGCAGCGCCTTGGCCGGCGTCGATGCCGCCGCCTCGCCGCGTTTCAATGCGACCGACTTACTCGGCATGGGTCACGCGTCCGATCAGAATGCCGAACACCACATGCAGCGCACCAAAGCCCAGCCCCAGCATCGAGTTATGCGCCGCCGCGGGCAAAGCAAACGTCGCCGATCCCAACGCGACGAACAGCGCCCCCATCACGCAAATGAGGCGCGCGACCTTGGCGATCGTCACCGTGCTCGCCGACAGCACCGCGCAGCCATAGAGGAGCAGCCACATTCCGGGAATGGCGGTCATCAGCCCCGCGGACCAAAGGACGAACGTCAGCACCGCGCCGGCCAGCAGCGCGGGACACAGGCAGAGCAGAAATTTTCTGGTCGGACCCAGATACAGCGTGTCGCCGCGATCGGCGATCTGACGCGCCACCAGCGCGCCGCCGAGCAGCAGCGCAACGACGGCCGCGACCAACCAGATTCCGAGCCAATGAGCAGCATAATGGGGGAACGACACGACGAGGGCGGCGAACAGTCCGATCAGTCCCATGACGATTCCGGCCATGCCGGGTACGTCCATCGAACTCGACGCTTCGATCGAGGCGCGAATGAATGCGAGGGTTCCGAGCGCGCGGCTTTCGATCGGTACCGCGGCCCGCGATTGCGCGGGAAATACCAAGCTTGGTCTTTGCATGAGGCTAACTCTAGTTGAGCAAACTGTGCCTCGTCAAGTACTCTAAAACGCAGAGTGAATGACGGTTTTTCGCGCGCGCAAGATTTGCCGGCGCGCGAGCGTCTCGTAGGCTACCCAATCGGCCGCGGGAAATTCGTGATCCTGTTATCAATCTGACAACGGTGCGTCGCACGCGTTACTCCGCGTGCGCGACGACCGTCGGTACCCGCAGCGAGTCGGTAAAGGGCTACACGATTGACGCGTGAGGGTTATGCAGCTTAGGCTCGAAACCGCAGGTTTTTTGGTTCGCCGTGAACGCCATCAAACGATTGCCCACTCTATATATTCCGCATGGCGGCGGTCCGTGTTTTTTCATGGACCCACCGCCCGATGCGCCGCACCTGTGGGACGGGTTGGCCGCCTATCTGCGCGGTATCGATGGCTCGCTCGGGGTCAGACCGAAGGCGGTGTTGGTGATTTCCGGGCATTGGGAGAACCCGCTGCCGACGCTCAATGTGTCGCCGAAGCCCGGCCTGCTGTTCGACTACTACGGCTTCCCGGAACACACCTATCGCCTGAAATACCCGGCGGCCGGCGATCCGGAGTTGGCGGCGCGCGTACGCACGCTGCTCGCCGAGGCCGGGTTCGACAGCGATGTCGAATCGAAGCGCGGCCTCGACCACGGCGTCTTCGTGCCATTTCTCCTCATCTATCCGGATGCGGACGTCCCGATCCTGCAACTCTCCCTGCAGGCCGGTCTCGATGCCGGGCTGCATCTGGCGCTCGGGCGGGCCTTGGCGCCGTTGCGGGATCAGGGAGTGCTGATCGTCGGCAGCGGGATGAGCTACCACAATCTGGCGGACTTGTTCTCGGGCCGAGGTGCGGACGCCGCAGCGGCGTTCGACGCGTGGCTCGGCGAGGCGGTGCAGGATCCGGCGATGCGCGATCAACTGCTCGAGAAGTGGCGCGAAGCCCCGGGGGGGGCGGCCTCGCACCCGCGCGAAGAGCATCTCATTCCCCTGATGGTCGCAGCCGGGGCGGCCCACGGCGAGCGCGGCGTGCGCAGCTTCGGGGAGCGGATCGGCGGCAAAGCGATATCGGGCTTTCAGTTCGGTTGAGCGCCGAGCGGTGCGTCCGAGCTGCCGGCGCCGCTCAGTCCTGCGCGCGCAGCGCGGCGATGTTCTGCGCCGTGAGCGCCGAGGCTTGCGCGCCGAATCGCGCCGTGACGTAGTTGGCGAGGCTGGCGATCTCCTCATCGGAATAGGCTTCGCCGAACGCCGGCATGGCCGTGGCTCCGTCGGCGGTGTGCCGATGCGCGCCGGAGAGAATGATTTGCGCCACATTGGTGGCGGTCGGATCGTTCACCGAGCGGACGCCCGTGAGCGTCGCGTAAGGCAGCACCGGACTCACGCCGCTCCAATCATGGCAACTTGCGCACGCGCCGGCGTACACCGCCCGGCCGCGCGGATCGGTATCGGCGGCGACGCCTTCCGCATAGGAGGACGGCGCGGGAGCCGACTTGGGCGCGGGCAGGTCGGCTGTCGCGATTCCTGGGACCGAGCGTAGATAGACGGTGATGGCCGCGATGTCGGTCGGCGTCAGGTACTGCAGGCTGTTGTCGACGGCCTCGCCCATCGGTCCCGCGGCCGTGCCCCGGCCGTCGGCATGGCCGAACTCAAGATAATGGGCGAGTTCCGCTTCGCTCCACGCACCCACGCCGCTCTTGGCGTCCGACGTGATGTTATAGGCGCGCCATCCCGCCTGGGTCGCGCCGGCAAATTTTCGCCGCTGATCGAGCGCCTGCATCAGGTTGCGCGGAGTGTGGCATTCCCCGCAGTGCCCCATCGCCTCGACCAGATAGGCGCCGCGATTCCACTGCGGGTCCTGCTCTGGGCGTGGTTCAAAACGCTTGTCCGGATTGAACAGGAGCGCCCAAACACCCATCAATGCCCGTTGGTTGAAGGGAAATACCAGGGTGTTCTGCGGCGGCGCCGAATGCGTCGGGGCGAGGCTGAATAGGTACGCCTTGATCGCCAGCGCGTCTGCATCGGTCATGTAGGTGTAGCTGGCATACGGCATCGCCGGATAGAGCCGAGTGTTGCCGCGGCCCAGCCCCCGGTGAACCGCGTCGAGGAAATTCGCGTCGCTGTAGTTGCCGATACCCGTCTCTTTGTCCGGAGTGATATTGGTCGAGTACAGCGTGCCGAACGGCAGTACGAAGGCGCGTCCGCCCGCGTAAGGCGCGCCGCCTTCGGTGGTGTGGCAGGCCGCACAATCGGCGGCGCGCGCGAGGTATTCACCGCGCTCGATCAGGCCGGCATCTTTGAGTTCAGCGGGCACGCCGCTCGGATTCTGAGCGCGATAGTCGGTCAGGGGTACCTGAGTGCCGCCCGCAAAATCGGTCGGGTGGGGGGCGAGCGCGACGATCCACAAAAAGCCGAGCAGGACGATGGCGCCGATGACGGCGATGCCGATGAGGGTGTAGCGGCCGCCGCGGCTGGCTGTTGACGGTTGGTTCATGTGGCTGCTTCCGGAACGCCGATGGCCCGACTATAGCCCGACTATAGAACTACTGTGCGAATCCCGCTAGAAATAGCGCGGCGCGCGCTCGCTCCATCAGTCGGACACGCTTTTGTCGTCCATCTTGTAGACGGTGCCTTCCTTCATGACGAAGGCGACGCTCTCCAATGTACGGATATCCGCGATCGGATCGCCGTGCACGGCGATGATATCGGCCGATTTGCCGGGGGTGATCGAGCCGAACAATTCGGAATGCCCGATGAGATCCGCGGCGCTGACCGTGGCTGATTGAATCGCCTGCATCGGCGTCATTCCATACTTGACCATGAAGGCGAATTGGCGGGCATTGACGCCGTGTGGGCACACGCCGGCGTCGGTCCCGAACGTCATTTTGACGCCGGCGCGCACGGCCTTGGTGAAGTTGCGGCGCTGGATCTCGCCGAGCGCAGCATCGTGTTCGAGAAAGTCCTTAGGTGTGGCCGGGTCTGATTGGATGCACTCGTCATCGTAGATGTCCATGTCGAGATACGTGCCGTGCTTCTTGGCGAGCGCGATGCCTTCATCGTCAATCAAAGTGGCATGTTCCACCGAGGCGACCCCGGCCAGGATGGCGTTCTTGATTCCCTCCGCGTCGTGCGCATGGGCTGCGACCCGCAGGCCGAAATGACTCGCCTCATCGACGGCGGCTTGCAGCTCTTCGGGCGTGAATTCGATCGATTTCGGGTTGCTGCCGTGGGTGAGCACCGCGCCGGTGGAGAGCACTTTGATGTGATCCGCACCGTGGTGGGCAAGGCGGCGGATTTTCTCGCGCACCTCCCAGGGACTGTTGGCGATGCCGTAGCGCAGATCCAAAGGCAGTTCGATGTCCGGGGCCAGCCCGGGCATCGCGCCGGCGCCGTCGCTGATCGTGACGTAGGCCCCCGCCACATACATCCGCGGACCGACGATGATGCCCTGGGCGATGGCGTCGCGCATGGCCACGTCATTGAAGGCGCGGTACACGCCGACATCGCGCACCGTGGTGAATCCGGCCAGGAGCGTCACGCGCGCATTCGGGATGGTCATGAAAGCGGTTTCGACCGCCGAATACTGGATGACGTGCAAGGGTTCGGGATCATGCGAATCGGCGAGATGCGTGTGGCAATCGACAAGGCCCGGCAGGACGGTCATGCCCGACAAATCGATGACTTTGGCGCCTGCGGGGATGGCGACATCGGTGCCCACTGCGACGATTTTATCGCCGCGAATCAAAATGATTTGATTCGACAGCGTGCGGCCCGCGAGAACATCGATGAATTTTCCGGCGCGGATCGCGGTCGCCGTCGGTGGCGCCGCGGGCGGCGAGCCGGCGGGGGGCTCTGCAGACGCCGAAATCGCCACGAGACAGCACAGAGCCTGCAGGCAAATCGCGATTCGCATGGATTGTCCTCTTATGAGTGGTCGGTGAGGCGATGATAACCCGCCGCGCTACGTTGCCACCCGGCGGCCTCTGGCTGCGAAGGCGATGAGAATCAGCGTCGCGGCGATGCATAGGTAGGCAAACAAATTGCCCACCGCCACATACAGCGTATGCGCGGCGGGCATCATCGGCGCGGATACGACGATGCCGTCGGCGGGGCGTGGATTGCGATACGGATCGTCGGGATAGGTCTGTTGCAGCAGGCGGCCGTTCGCATCGATGAGTGCGGAGACACCGGAATTGACGGCGCGCACCAGACTCACGCGCAGTTCGACGCCGGCGAACACCGAGAGCGCCAGGTGTTCCCACGGTTCGGTTTGTGCGCCGAACCAGGAGTCGCTGGTCAAATTGACCAGCAGGTTGGGATGCAACTCGCCGACGCGGCGCAGGTATCCGGGCAAGATGTCTTCGTAACAGATCACCGGCCCGAGTTTCCAGTCCTGGCCGCCGGGATTGCGAAGGCTCATCACGCCGGGCCCGGCGCCCGCGGTGAAGCGTCCCGCGCCCTCGGGCAGGAACTTGCGCAGCCACGGAAACGCCTCGATTCCCGGTACGTATTCGCCAAACGCGAGCAGCCGTACCTTGTCGTAGCGGCCCCTTGCCACGCCCTCGTCATCGAGCAGCAGGGCCGAGTTGTACGCGTCCTCGCCGGTCGGTTCATAGGTGTTGGCACCAATGATCAGCGGAACTTTGAAGCCGCGGCGAATCATGGCGAGGGATGCGGGTGCGAAATCGGCGACGAAATCTCGCGGCAGGGTCACGGGATAGGCGCCCTCGCTCCAGACGATGAGTTGTGCACCGGCTTTCTCGAGGCGGATCGATTGCTGCTGCAGGGCGGACAACTCACGGAGCGCCTCGTCGCGAGAGAACTCTCCATCGATGGTGTAGGCGAAATTGGGCTGGACCAGTCCGACCTGCAACGTCGGTGCGCGCGCGATGATGTCGTCCACCTGATGCATGCGCACGGCGCCGAAGATGAGCGCGGCCGCCATGATCGCCGCCGCCGTCAACGCGGGATAGCGCGCGGTGCGGACGCCCTGACTGAGATCGTAGAGTGCGCCGTTGACCATCATCAGCAGCGCGGTCACGCCGAACGGGCCGGTGAGTTCGGCGATTTGAATGACGAGCGGATGCCAGGCCTGCGAGATCCACTGGCCGCAGGGAAAGATCTGCGGCACGAGGTATTCGGAACTCGCCATGGCGATGGGCGCGACGAGGGTCATGGGGACGAGGGTCATGGGCGTGGACCGCCGCCTGCGGACGGCGCACACGGCGGCGGTGAACAGCAGAAAAATGAGCGCCCGTGCCGCGCAGAACAACAGGAACACCGCGGCGGCTGCGAGCCACGGAAAACCGGCGAAACGTTGCATCACATCGATCAGCCAGTAAAAGCCGCCCGCGGTTTCGACGAGTCCCGCCCACCAACCGAGGAAGAGCGCCTGCCGCCACGTCGGCGCCCGGTCCACCGCGAACAGCATGGGCACCGCGGCAATCCAGGCCAATGCGGACACATCGAAGGGCGTCACCGCGAGGAACCAGAGGCAACCACTCAACGTGACGAGGCCGAACAACCCGAGGAAATTGACGTTTCGCATCCTTACCTTTTTGTGCATTGCTGTTCGCGACCGTTGCGCAACTTAATCGGGTATTCTGGGGCCCAACCATGCAAGAAAGATACGATCCGGCCGCTATCGAGGCGGAGGCACAGCAATATTGGGACCGGCAGCGAAGCTTCGAGGCCAGGGAAGACGGCTCGCGCGAGAAGTATTATTGCTTGTCGATGTTTCCCTATCCGAGCGGGCGCCTGCACATGGGCCATGTGCGCAACTACACCATCGGCGATGTGTTGTCGCGCTTCATGCGCATGAACGGGAAGAACGTGCTGCAGCCAATGGGCTGGGACGCCTTTGGGCTGCCGGCCGAGAATGCGGCGATGGCGAACCGTGTGCCGCCGGCGAAGTGGACCTTCGACAACATCGCCTACATGAAGGCACAGCTCAAATCCTTGGGATTCGCCTTGGACTGGAGCCGGGAGTTGGCGACCTGCCGTCCGGAGTACTACCGCTGGAATCAATGGCTGTTCCTGCGCATGCTGGAGAAGGGCATCGCGTATCAGAAAACCGGCGTGGTGAATTGGGATCCCGTCGATCAAACCGTGCTCGCCAACGAGCAGGTGATCGACGGCCGCGGCTGGCGCACCGGCGCGCTGGTCGAGAAGCGCGAGATCCCGATGTACTACTTGAAGATCACGGCGTACGCCGAAGATCTTCTCGACGCGCTCGAGGACATGCCGGGTTGGCCGGAACGCGTGCGCGCGATGCAGGCGAATTGGATCGGGCGCAGCGAGGGCGTGCGCCTGGGGTTTCCGTACGAGAAGGGCGTGCTGCATGTGTTTACGACGCGCGCCGATACGCTCATGGGAGTGACCTTCTGCGCGGTGGCGGCGGAGCATCCGCTCGCGACTTTTGCGGCGCAGGGCAATCCCAAGCTCGCGGCGTTTATCGAAGAATGCAAGCGCGGACCCGCGGTGGAGTCGCAACTCGCGACGCAGGAGAAGAAGGGCGTGGCGACGGGCGTCACGGTGCGCCATCCCATCAGCGGCGAGGCCGTGCCGGTGTGGGTGGGCAACTATGTCCTCATGAGCTATGGCGACGGCGCGGTCATGGGCGTGCCGGCCCACGATGAGCGGGATTTCGAATTCGCGAAAAAATATCATTTGCCGATCAAGCCGGTGATCGATGTCGCGGGCCGGGAATATTCTCTGCATGCGTGGGCGCCGTGGTACGCGGAGCATGGCCGCTGCGTCAACTCGGGGAAGTATGACGGTTTGGAATTTCAAGCAGCCGTCGATGCCATCGCCGCGGACTTGGGCGCGCTCGGGTTGGGCGAGAAGCGCATCACCTGGCGGCTGCGCGATTGGGGCATTTCGAGACAGCGCTATTGGGGCTGTCCGATTCCGGTGATTCATTGCGGCGCCTGCGGCACCGTGCCGGTGCCGGACGAGCAGTTGCCGGTGGTGTTGCCGGTGGACCTCGTGCCGGACGGCACCGGCAACCCGCTGCTCAAGGATGAGGCGTTTCTCAACGTGTCCTGTCCGCGCTGCGGCGCGCGGGCGCGGCGCGAGACCGATACCATGGATACCTTCGTGGACTCGTCCTGGTATTTCCTGCGTTTCGCCTGTCCCGACAATGATCGCGCCATGCTGGATTCGCGGGTTCAATATTGGCTGCCGGTGGATCAATACATCGGCGGGATCGAACACGCGATCTTGCACCTGCTGTACTCGCGCTTTTGGACCCGCGTGATGCAGGAGTTGGGCACGGTGGCCTTCAAAGAGCCGTTCGCCAACCTGTTTACCCAGGGCATGGTGCTGAACGAGGTGTTCTTCCGCAAGCCGGACGCCGGTCGGGTGGAATACTTCAATCCGGCCGACGTCGACGTGACGCTCGATGCAACGGCGGGTCGGCGCATCGCGGTGCTGCGCTCCGACGGCGAAGAGGTCGAATCGGGCGGCGTCGTCACCATGTCCAAGTCGAAGAACAACGGCGTCGATCCGCAGGCCTTGGTCGATGAGTTCGGCGCCGACACGGCGCGCCTGTTCACCATGTTCGCGGCGCCGCCCGAGCAGACCCTGGAGTGGTCGGATGAGGGCGTGAGCGGCGCCTATCGGTTCATCAAGCGCTTATGGAAGGCTGTGCACGAGCACGTGACGCAGGGTGGTGCGGCGGCACCGCTCGACAAGTCAGGGTTGAACGACGCGCAGCGGGGGATCAGGCGCCAGGCGCACCAGACCCTGGCGAAGATCACCGACGATCTCGGACGCCGCCGCACCTTCAATACGGCGATTGCCGCGGCGATGGAGCTGTTGAACGCACTGGCGAAGTACCCGCAGGGCTCGCCCGGGGAACCTTCCGCGCGGCAGGACCGCGCCGTGATGCAGGAGGCGCTCGAGATCGTGGTGCTCGGTCTCTCGCCGATCATTCCGCACGTCACGCACGCGATGTGGCGGGCATTGGGACATGCCACGGCGTTGATCGATGAGCCCTGGATGGCGGTGGATGCGGCGGCGCTGCAGAGCGCGACTGTCGAGATCGTGGTCCAAGTCAACGGCAAATTGCGCGGTCGCATCACCGTGGCGATCGACGCCGATGAGAGCGCGGTGCGCGCGGCGGCGCTCGCGGACGCGCACGTGCAAAAGTTCGTGGGCGGGAAAGAGGTGCGCAAAGTCATCGTCGTGCCCGGTAAGCTCGTCAACATCGTGGTGTAGCCGCACCGTGTCCCGTATCAACCCTGTCGTTCAGAGATCGCGCGAGGGCGGGCCCGCGATCCGCGCGGCGTTGGGCCGTGCGCCGTTGGGCCGTGCGCCGTTGGGCCGTGCGGCGGCGCTGGCGGCGCTGGCGGCGCTGGCGGCGTGCGGCTTTCGGCTGGCCGGCAGCGATCCATTGCCGGGTGTGTTGGCGCGGCCGTATCTGTCGCTCAAGGATCCGTACACCGACTTCTCGCGCGAATTCGAACATCAGCTTGCGAGTGCGGGAGCCACGCTGCAGTCGCTGCGCGCGAATTCCACCGCGACCATCGACGTGTCCAAGGATCTCGTGGAGCTGCGCACACTCGCGGTGTCGGCCACCAACATACCGACGGAATATGAACTTACGTACACGGTCACATTCGCCGTGCATGGCGTCGACAAGGAGTTGCTCGCCCCGCAAACCATCAGCCTGTCGAAGGACTACAGCTTCGAGGAGAACGTCTTGCTCGCGAAGGAGAATGAACGGGATATCTTGCGGCAGCAGATGGCGCGCGATCTGGTGTCCATTGCGCTGCACCGGCTCACGAGTTTGAAGTAGCAGGCTCCCAAGGCCCGGGCGTGCTATTGGTCAACTCCATCGATCGGTTGAATCTCGAAGTGCTCTTGGATCGATACCATTTGAACCTGAAATTGGTGGCGCCCGAAGAAATCATTCCCGGTTCCTACTGGGGTGAGCGCGAGGCCGGGCTGATCGGCGCGAAGATTTATTCCAGGCTGGATACGCCCGTGCACTCGGTGCTGCATGAGGCCGCGCATTTCGCGTGCATGACGCCGGAACGGCGCGCCGGATTGGACACCGATGCCGGCGGCGATGACGCGGAGGAAGCCGCCGTGTGCTACCTGCAACTGGTGTTGGCGGATGCGCTGCCGAAGGTCGGCAGGCTGCGGATGTGCCGCGATATGGATGAGTGGGGCTACAGCTTTCGGCTGGGGAGTGCCGCGGCGTGGTTTGATGGCGATGCCGACGATTCGCGTCGTTGGTTGATTCGCCATGGCCTGCTCGATGAGCGCGGCCGCTCGACCTATGCCTGCCGATAGGGCGTCGGGTGTCTCGCGCCGTGGCGTGCTCGCGGGAGTTGCCGCGATGCTGGCGACGGGCTGCTCCCGGGTCTCATTCCTGGCCGCCAATGTGCCCGCGGTGTTCGGCAACTATAGGCGGCATGCCAATCTCGCCTACGGCGAAGATGCACAGCATCGGTTGGACGTGTATGTGCCGGATGCGGTCGCCGCGCAACCACGACTCCCATCACGGCCACTCATCGTCTTTTGGCACGGCGGCCGCTGGAGTTACGGCGACAAGAGCGACTATCGATTCGTCGGTGCGGCGTTGGCCGGGCTTGGCTACGTCGCGGTGCTGCCGAACTACCGGCATTATCCCGAAGTGAAAATGCCGGGCTTCATGGATGATGCCGCGCGCGCGGCCCTATGGGCAGTGGCGCACGCGGGTGAATTTGGCGCGGATGGGAACCGCCTGTACCTGATGGGGCACTCGGCGGGTGCGCACCTGGCGGCACTGGTGACGCTCGACTCGCGCTATTTTGCCGCCACCGGCCAGCCCGTGCCGAGGGTGGCGGGTGTGATCGGCTTATCGGGGCCGTATGATTTTCTGCCCCTGCTCGAGGCCGATGTCCAGGACATGTTCGGTCCGCCGCAAAACTACCCGGACTCGCAGCCCATCAATTTCGTGCGCGCCGACGCGCCTCCCATGCTGCTGGTGCATGGACTCAAAGACGATACGGTATGGCCGAAGAACTCGCGCAATCTGGCGAGCGCGCTCCGCGCGCGGGGGGTGCCGGTGACGCTCAAACTGTATCCGCATCTCGAGCACGCGGACACGGTGGCGGCCCTGAGTCTGCCGGCGCGCCGGCGGGCGCCGACGCTCGCGGACATCGCGGCGTTCGTGGGCGGGTAGCCTAGGGCGGCTAGCCTCAGGCGGCGTCGGCGGCCGCCGGCGGTTCCATCGAGTAGCATCGGCCGAAGCGATTGGCGAGGAACGCCGGCAGCTTGATCTCTTCCTGGCGGATGAGCCCTGACTGCGGCAGCACGCCCGCGCTCAGCATGTCGAGCACGGCGCAGATACCGCCCGCGGTGGTGATCTGGATCGCGCTGCGGATGCGCCCGCCCAAGGGCGCCGAGTAGATTTTGTTGGCGTAGGTCTCCTGCATGAGCTGCCCGCCGCGCACGCCGCTGACGGTGACGAACACGATCACCACATCTTGCAAGGTGACCGGCACGGCATTTTCAAGGATATCCTTCAGCAGCTCACGGCGGTCGCGCAGGCGTAAATCATTCAGCAGCGCCTTCATGATCGCGGCGTGGCCGGGATAGCGGATGGTGCGGTAATTGAGGTTGTGCACCTTGCCGGCGAGGGTTTCGCACAGAGTGCCGAGACCGCCGGAAGTGTTGAAAGCCTCATAAAGAACGCCGTCGAGGGAGAATTCCTCGAGTTCCTCGAGCGGCTGCGTCTCGCGCAACTTGCCGTTGACGATGGCTTCACAGGGCTCGCAGTACTCGTTGATGACGCCGTCCGTGCTCCAGGTCAAATTGTAGTTGAGCGCATTGGACGGAAACTTCGGCAGCGCGCCGACCCGCATGCGCACATCGCGCAGCTCATCGAAGCGCGAAGCCAGGTCGCTCGCCACGATGGTGATGAATCCCGGGGCCAATCCGCATTGCGGAATGAAGGCGGTGCGGGCGCCGGCGGCGAGTTGTTTGACGGCGCGCGTGCTCGCGACATCCTCGGTCAAATCCAGATAGTGGGCACCGGCCGCCTTGGCGGCTTCCGCGATCAGCCGGGTCGCGTGATAGGGGGCGGCACTCAACACGGCGAACTTGCCGGTCAAGAGCTTGCGCAATACGTCGCCTTGAGTGATGTCGGCGGCGATTTTCGCGATGGCTGCCTTGGTTTCGAGGCGATCCAATTGCTGTTGCGAGCGGTCGACCACCGTCACCGAGTAATCGCCGGATCCGACCAACAGCTCCGCGATCATGGATCCGATCTTGCCCGCGCCGACGATTACGATGTTGTGCATGTCGATTACCTGAAAGTCTTGAGTATTGGCCGGTATTCTCGTGCCTGGCGCCTGCGAATGGTAGGGTCGATTTAGACATTATTAAGGTGTAACATTGCATTACGCAGGGCCATAACGGCGAAATGCCATGGATGCCATCGACGAAAAGCTGCTCTCGGCGTTACGGGAAAACGGCCGCGCCTCCACCGCGCAACTGGCCCGGCTGGTCGGTCGCTCGCGCACCAGCGTGCAGAGCCGCATCGAGCGCCTGGAAAGGCAGGGCGTCATCGTGGGGTTCGGTGTTCGCCTCGCGCCCGAGCATGGCTTGGGGTCGGTGCGCGCGCACGTCATGATCAAAGTGGGACCGAAGGAAGCGCGCGCGGTCACCGCGGCGCTGCGCGACATCGGCCCGGTGCGGGTTTTGCATTCGGTGAGCGGTGAGGTGGATTTGATCGCGGTGGCGGTCACCGCATCGGTCGCCGAGATGGATCAAGTCATCGACCGCATCGGTGCCTTGGATGGCGTAGAGCGCACGACCTCGTCGATCATTTTGTCGACCAAGTTCGAGCGGTAGCCATTGCTGGTATGCTGCATCGCATGAACTCCGCACTTCTGACACCGATCAATGCCGGATCACTGGCTCTCAAGAACCGCGCCGTGATGGCGCCGCTCACCCGGACCCGTGCCGGCAGCAGTCACGTACCGAATGCACTGATGGCCGACTATTACAGTCAGCGCGCCGGCGCCGGTTTGATCATGACCGAGTGCACGATGGTGGCGGCCGACGGTTGCGCCTTCCTCACGGAAGGCGGCATCTTCAATGACGCCACGGCCGCGGGGTGGCGCCACGTGACCGATGCGGTGCATGCTGCCGGGGGACTCATCATCATGCAGATCTGGCATCCGGGCCGTGCCACACACTCGGCGATCAATGGCGTACAGCCGATCTCCTCCTCGAACAAGCCGATCCGCAATCAGTCGATCCCAACGCCCCAGGGCAAGTTGCCGTATGAGGCGCCACGGCCGCTGCAGACGGCGGAACTTCCCGGCATCGTCGAATTATTCCGCTTGGGCGCGCAGCGCGCCAAGTCCGCCGGTTTCGACGGGGTGCAGATTCACGGTGCGCACGGCTACCTCATCGATCAGTTCCTGCGCGACAGCGTCAACGACCGCACCGACGCCTACGGGGGCTCACTGCAGAACCGTGCGCGGCTGTTGCTGGAAGTGACGGACGCCGCGATTTCGGTGTTCGGCGCCGGCCGCGTCGCGATCCGCATATCGCCGTTGGTCCCGTTCAACGACATGGCCGATTCCAATCCGGCGGCGCTGGTGAAATACCTGGCGCAGGAGATGTCCGCTCGCCGCATCGCCTTTTTCGAGTTGCGCCACGACCAGCATGACCGGCCGGCGGAGTTGGCGCTCGCGGCCGTGGCGCGTGAGCATTTCAAGGGTGTGCTCATGCTGAATGGCGGCTTCGACCAGCAATCCGGCGAAGCGGCTGTATCGAGCGGCCTGGCCGATGCGATCGTCTACGGCAGGCTGTTCATCGCGAATCCGGACCTGGTGGAGCGCTTCCGCCGGGGTAATGCACCCTTGAACCCATTGCGGACGCAAGGGCTGTATGGCGGCGGCGCCGAAGGCTACACCGACTATCCGACACTGCCGTCGACCCAGTTCGAGCGGTAGCTACCTACGTTAGTGAACCGGCGTTTCGGCGTCGCGCTGGATCAGCGCCAGGCCTTCGGCATGGCGGCGTTGGAATCCCTTCCACAAAGTCACCCCCGGCGTGCCGGGACTATAGTCGCCCCAGCGCGCCGATTCCGGGGCGGCCCAGGTGCCCTGCGAGGACTCCGACATCGGCACATCGAGATAGGCTGCGCGGCTTTGATCATCCTTTAGATACAGATCGAGAAATGCCGTGATGAAGTGCAGGTTGATCGCCAGGATGCGATCCTTGCGCCAGATCGGATCCTCGAACCAGTCCAGATCCCACAGTGAATGGCGCATCGACTCCGGTGTGGGGCCGAGCCCAATGTTGTGGCCGGCGCCCTTGAACGTGAGCAGGTAACGGTGACTTCCGGTGGCTTCCTCGAAGAGCGTGCGGGCACCCGTGAGATAGTCGACGGTATGGTCAGCGTCGCCGGAAATGAGCAGCAAGGGCACCGTGATGGCCGCCGTTCCGCTGGGATCCCACGCCCGTACGCCCGCCGCCATCGCCACGATGGCCTTTAGATTCTTGACGTGAAAATCATCCGCTTTCTCCCCGCCACGTCCGTAGGGAACCATATAGCCGCCCGGGATCCGGGCAACGGCGGCCGGATCGAGCGTTGCGCCGCCCGAGGCCAACACTCCGTAGGCGCCCAGAGAGTATCCGATCAGCGCCGTCCGCAACGGGTCGATCAGACCTTCGTGGCTCAATGAGGATTGCAGCGATGCCGCGACGAAGGCGATGTCGAGAGGACGCCGGAAAAACGGCCATGCGAACTTCGTCTGGTCGCCATACGGATCCTCATGATGAATGGCCGCGACCACATAACCCTTCGACGCCAGATTTTCAGTGAGCCAGGCCATGGCCGCGGGCGAATTGCCGTACCCGTGGGAGACGATCACCAAGGGATATCCGCCGCCCGCCGGCGCGGCGCCGCGTACGGCCAGGCCGGTGGCCGAGAACTTGACCGGCGGATGTCCCGGCAACTCCGCCGTGAAAACTGCGGTGTAAGTCTCGCGCTTCGCCCCGGAGGAATATTTGGCCGGATACCAAACGTCCACCGTGAGTATTCGGTCTCGGAGCGGGGCGCGTCCGGTCTTCGGATCGAGTTCGAGCAGCGCGGGCTGATTCGGCTGCACCAGGCGCAGCGTCCGAAAGCCGACGGCGAAGGCGCCCAAGTGTGCGAGTTCCGGCGCGTCGATGCCGGGCTTGCTGGCCGGCTCGGCGGGGTAGGCCGAAGGCGCTAGAACCGTGACCCAAGCGCACAGGAAAGACGCGGTGATTCTCGTGGCGTGTCGCTGCATAGGGCGAATTATCATTCAAGAGTCGCCGATGATCGATGACTTTCGCTACACTCCGGTACATCCCGCAATGATCGAGTTTCAGCGCGTCAACAAGTACTACGGCAGCAACCATATCTTGGTTGACGTGACGGAAACCATCGCGCGCGGCGAGGTGCTGGTGATCTGCGGACCGTCCGGATCGGGCAAGTCGACGTTGATCCGCACCATCAACCGGCTGGAAGCGATCGATTCCGGCCGCATCACGCTCGATGGTGAGGATATCCACGCTCCGCAGGTCAATCTCGACCGGCTGCGGGCGGGGATCGGCTTCGTGTTTCAGGCCTTCAATCTGTTCCCGCACCTGAGTGCGCTCGACAATTGTACGCTGGCGCCGGTGCGTCTCGGCCGCATGGCGCCGTCCGCGGCGCGCGAGCGTGCACTCGCCGTGCTCGAACGCGTGGGATTGGCGGACAAGGCAAACGCCTTTCCGGCGCAACTGTCCGGCGGACAGCAGCAGCGGGTGGCGATTGCGCGCGCACTGGTGCTGGAGCCGCCCGTGTTGCTGGTGGATGAACCGACCAGTGCGCTCGACCCGGAAATGGTGGGCGAAGTGCTGCTGGTGATTCGCGACCTGGCTCATCGCGGTATGACGCTGGTGTGCGTGACCCACGAGATGGGCTTCGCGCGAGAGGTGGCCGATCGAGTGCTGTTCATGGACCACGGCGTGGTGCTCGAGCGCGCCTCGCCGCGGGAATTCTTCGATCACCCACGGCATCTGCGCGCCCAACAATTTCTCGCCGATATCCGCTCGCCGTTCGGCCGCGCGTAGTGTAAGTTCGAACGGTGAAGACATTCATCCACGCCGCCTGCCTGGGGTTGGCCGCGGCTTTCAGCGGATTCACGCTCCCGGCGGCGGCGGCCGATTGGACGGTCGGCGCCAACATCGGCAACGTTCCCTGGGAATTTCAAAATGCACGCGGGGAATACGTCGGCTTCGAGATCGATCTCATCAACGAAGTGGCCAGGCTCGCCGGCAAATCCGTGCAGATCGAGAACATCCCGTTCAACGGCCTGTTCCCGGCGGTGCAATCGAACCGCATCCAGATCGCGATCTCCTCGATCACCATCACGCCACGGCGCCTGACCACGCTCGGCTTCGCGCAGCCCTATTACGACGCCGATCAATCGCTGTCGGTGGCAAAGTCGAGCAAGATCATGTCGCTCGAGGACCTGTCCGGTAAAACCGTGGGCGTGGATACGGCCTCGACCGGGGACATCTGGGCCACGGCAAACAAGGCGCGCTACAAGATCGGCGACATCGCACGCTACGAGGGATTGGCGCCGGCCATGCTCGATCTGGCCAATGGCCGCATCGACGGCTATATCAGCGACCTGCCGGCGGTGGCGTATTACATCAAGGACAAGCCGCAATACCGCGTGGCCGCGCGCATCGTCTCGGGCGAGCACTATTCGTTCATGTTCGCGAAGAACTTCGCCGACGCGCCGAAGATTCAGGCCGCATTGACCCAATTGAAGCGCGAGGGCTTCGTGGCGCGCGCGCACGAGAAGTGGTTCGGCGTACCGCCGCCGGTCGATTCCGCGTCGGTGCAATTGCTCGACGCTCCGCACTGACGGCAGGGCATGGACTCGGCAAGTCTGATCACGACGTTTTTCAACTGGCAGGTGCTGCGCGAGGCGTGGCCCATGCTGCTGGCGGGATTGGGGGTCACGGTACTCTTGGGCGCGGTGAGCATCATCGCCGGACTGATCAGCGGGATGGGGCTGGCGCTGCTGCGGCTGTACGCGGTCAAGCCGCTGCGCGCCGCGGCGCGGCTGTACATCGACGTGTTCCGTTCGCTGCCGCTGTTGGTGTTGCTGGTGCTCGTGTATTACGCGCTGCCCTTCATCGGCGTCAGGCTGTCCTCGTTCGCCGCCGCGGCCACCGCGCTGTCGCTGGTGTCGTGCGCCTATACCGCCGAAATCTTCCGCGCCGGCATCGAAGCCGTGCCGAAAGGCCAGTTCGAAGCCGCCGCGGCAATCGGCCTTAAGTTCAGTGACACGATGCGCCACGTCGTGCTGCCGCAGGCACTGCGCATCGTCATGCCGCCGCTCACCAGCAATTGCATCAATGTGCTGAAGGACACCGCGCTCGCCTCGGTGGTCGCCATGCCGGATCTGCTCAAGCAGGCGACCCAGGCGCAGGCGCTCGCCGCCAATCCCACGCCGCTGATCGGCGCGGCCGTCCTGTACCTGGCGCTGCTGTTGCCGCTGGTGCGCCTGGTCGGCTTCGTCGAAGCGCGGCACCACGCGGCGGTGCGTTGATGAACTTGGATCTCGCCGCCATCCGCCGTGAATTTCCGGCGCTCGACGACTCGGTGGTGTATTTGGACAATGCCGGCGGCTCGCAGGTGCTGCGCCGCGTGGCCGAGCGGGTGCGCGAGTACTTGCTCACCAGCAGCGTGCAGTTGGGTGCGAGCTACCGGCAATCGCAAGTCGCGGGCGAGCGGGTCCTGGCCGCGCGGCGCGCCGTGGCCGAACTCATCAACGCGCCTCACGACGACGAAGTGGTCATGGGCGGCGCCACCACGTTGCTGATGTTCCTGCTGACCCAAGCCCTGGTGGCGGGGATTCGCCCCGGGGATGAAATCATCGTGACCCAGAGTGATCATGAGGCCAACATCGGCGGCTGGATGCGCCTTGAGCAGGCGGGCGCCTCAATCAGGGTCTGGCAGGTCAACCCCGACAGCCTCGAGCTCGAACTCGAGGATTTGCAGCGGCTCTTGAGTCCGCGCGTACGCTGGGTGGCGCTGACCTGGGCATCGAACATTCTCGGCACCATCAATCCGGTGCCGGAAATCGCGCGTCTCGTGCATGCCGCCGGCGGGCGGCTGTGCGTGGATGCGGTGGCCTATGCGCCGCACCGGCTCGTCGATGTGCAAGCGAGCGGCGCCGACGTCGTGGTGTTCAGCTTCTACAAGGTTTTCGGACCACACTACGCCGTACTGTGGGGACGGCGCGAACTGTTGCTGTCGCTGCCGAGTCTCAACCACTTCTTCATCGGTCCCGAGGTCATTCCCTACAAACTGCAGCCGGGCAACGTGAACTATGAATTATCCTACGGTTGCATCGGGATTCACGACTATCTGCGCGACACGGGCACCTCGCTCGGCGCCGTCGGCGATGCGCGCCAACGCATGCAGGCGGCGTTCGACGCGTTTGCACGGCATGAGGATGCTCTGGCGGAGCGTTTGCTCGCCTGGCTGCGCGAGAAGCGCAGCGTGCGCATCATCGGGCATGCAACGGCAAGGGATGCGGGCCGCGTACCCACCATCAGTTTCGTGGTCGCGGGCATGCAATCGGAGTCCATCGTCCGGCATGTCGATGCCCATGGAATCGGCATTCGATTCGGCGACTTTTACGCACGGCGCTTGATCGAGGCGCTCGGCCTCGAAGCGCAGGGCGGCGTGATTCGCGCGTCCATCGCGCACTACAACACGCTGAGCGAAATCGATCGGTTGATTCAACATCTCGATGAGGTGATCCAGTGAGCGCAACGCTGATCCGCAACGGCCGCATCATCACGGCCACCGACGATTATGTGGCCGACGTACTGCTCGACCACGGCGTGGTGGAAGCCATCGGCCGGCAACTGACCGTTGGCGATGACGTCAAAATCGTCGATGCGGCCGGACTGTATGTGCTGCCCGGCGGCGTCGACACGCACGTGCACATGGAGAACCGGATCGGGCCCACCATCACCTGCGACACCTTCGCAAGCGGCACGAAGGCCGCGGCCTTCGGCGGCACGACCACGGTGGTGGACTTCGCGCTGCAGACGGCGACCGACTCCCCGCTCGGAGCGCTCGCCCGAGCCCAGGCGAGCGCCGAACCCCAGGTCAACATCGACTACAGTCTGCACGTCATCGTGACGCGCGTCGACAGCCAGGTGCTCGCCGACGTCCGCCACGCCATGCGCCACGAGGGCGTGACCAGCTTCAAGATGTTCATGGCGTATCCGGGGGTGATGATGGCCGACGATGCGGCGATTTTCCGCATGCTGCGCCAGGTGGGCGCGGATGGCGGCATGCTGGCCTTGCATGCCGAGAACGGCACGGTGATCGACTTTCTCATCAAAGAGGCGCTCGCCGCGGGGCACACCTCGCCGCGTTATCACGCGCTGACCCGGCCCGCGGTGATGGAGGGCGAAGCCACGCACCGCGGCATCCGGCTGGCGGAACTCGCTGAGGCATCGATTTACTTCGTGCACGTGTCCTCGAACCAGGCGCTGAAGCACATCGTCACCGCGCGGGACGAAGGCATCCCCGTGTTCGCCGAGACCTGTCCGCACTATTTATTGTTCGACGATTCGGTCTATTCCAGCGATGAGTTCGAGATCGCCAAGTACGTGATGACGCCGCCGCTGCGCACCCCCGAGGATCAAAAGCACCTGTGGCGCGCGCTGCGCTACGACGATTTGCAGGTGATCGCGACGGACCATTGCCCGTTCTGCATGAAAGAGGGGCATTTGGGCTACCTTCTACAGAAGCAGCGTGGCAAGGAGGATTTCTCGCTGATCCCGAATGGCGCACCCGGCATCGAAACGCGTTTGGTGAGCCTGTTCGATATCGGAGTGATGCAGGGCAAGCTGTCGCTCAATCGTTTCGTGCAGTTGACCGCCACCACGCCGGCCAAACTGTTCGGTTTGTTTCCCAAGAAGGGCACCATCGCGGTGGGGAGCGATGCGGACGTGGTGCTGTTCGATCCCGAGGCGAGCCAGGTCATCCGCGCCGAGTCGCTGCACAGCAATTGCGACTATACGCTGCTCGAGGGTCGCAGCTTGCGCGGGCGGGTGGAGAAGGTGTACCTCCGCGGGAATCTGATCGTCGATGGTCCGCAGTGGTTGGGGCGGGAAGGCATGGGCCGCTTCGTGCCGCGCGGCACCGTCCGGGCGTTTTGAGCGCCGCAACTCGCTATTGAGCCTGCATGCCGGACGCGGCGGCGCGACCCAGCAGCAACGTTCTTTCCCGCGCGTTTTGCGCGAGGCCGGCGGCCCGCGAGAATTCCACGCGGGCTTCATCGTAGCGACCGAGCTTCTCCAGCAAATCGCCGCGCACGCTCGGCAGCCAATGATAGCGTGTCAGCCGCGGCTCCTCGCATAGCGCGTCCACGAGTTCCAGGGCCGCCGCGGGCCCGAAGGCCATCGACACCGCGACTGCACGATTCAGCTCGACCACGGGCGATGGCGTCAATTGCGCCAGCGCGTCATAGAGGGCGACAATCTGCTCCCAGTCGGTGGCCGCGGCCGTCGTGGCCCGGGCGTGGCAGGCGGCGATGGCGGCCTGCAGGGTATAGGGCCCGCACGGACCGCTCGAGCGTTGCGCGCGCTCGAGAGCGGCGAGGCCTCGGCGAACCAACAGCCGGTCCCATTGAGCGCGGTTTTGCGCCAGCAACAACACCGGCTCGCCCGCGGCGTCGACGCGCGCACCGAGTCGTGAAGCCTGGATCTCCATCAGGGAAACGAGACCGTGCACTTCGGGTTCCACAGGCAGAAGTTCGGCGAGGATGCGGCCCAGCCGCAGGGCTTCCTCGCAGAGCGCGGGGCGCGTCCAGTCTTCCCCGCTGGTGGCCGCGTAGCCCTCGTTGAAGATGAGATAGATCACCTCGAGCACCGAGCCAAGACGTTTCGCGCGCTCGTCAGCGCTTGGCAATTCGAAGGGTACCTGGGCTTCCGCGAGCGTGCGCTTGGCGCGCACGATGCGTTGTCCGATGGCCGGTTCCGAGACCAGGAAGGCACGGGCGATTTCTTCGGTCTTGAGACCGGCGAGCATCCGCAGGGTCAATGCCGTACGGGCTTCGGTCGATAGCACCGGATGGCAGGCGATGAATATCAGCCGCAACAAATCATCGCCGACGTCATCGTCTGCCGCGAGTTCTGGATCCGGCATCGCCGCCGGCGGTGTGTTCGCGATCGCTTCATTGGCGCGATTGATGAGTTTCCGCCGTCGCAATTCATCGAGCGCGCGGTTCTTCGCCGCCGTCATGAGCCAGGCGGCGGGGTTGTCCGGAACCCCCGTTCGAGGCCACTGGTCCAAGGCGGCGACCAGCGCGTCCTGCGCGAACTCCTCGGCGATGCCGACCTGGCGGAGCATGCGCGTCAATTTCGCGATGATCTTGGCGGATTCCATGCGCCAAACCGCCTCGACCGTGCGGTGAATCGCCGGCTCAACCATGTTGAAATGACCGGCCCGTCAGGCTAAACACGGACCAAGTTCCCGCACTTCGACCGTCGCCCACTGCACCGCGGGGCATTCGCGTGCAATGGCGATGGCTTGTTCGCGAGTCTCGCAGGTGAGGAGAAAGAATCCACCGATCATCTCCTTGGACTCGGCGAACGGACCATCGACGATCGAGACATGATCGTCTTGGGCTCGGAGGCGTGCGCCGCTCGTGTCGGACTTCAGAGATTGACTGATCGTCAACATCCCGCGGGACTTGAGATCCTCGCTGAAGCGCAGCATGCGTTCGTACAGTATCCGACCTTCCGCTTCCGTCCGGGCCGCGCGTTGCCCCGGTTGCTCAACGATGAGCAGCATGTAAGCCATGATCGCCCCCTCACGCGAAATCAGACATTTCGAACAGTGGCCGGATTTCGAGATCGGAGTCGCCCGGCATAGGGTTGGGACAGCGCTTAGCCCACTCGACGGCTTCCTCGATGGTCTTGACCTGCCAAATCCAGTAGCCGGCCACCAGTTCCTTCGTCTCCGTGAAGGGACCGTCGAGGACGGTGCGTTGCTTGCCGCTGAAACGAACGCGCTTCCCATGGGCGCTGGACTTGAGCCCATCGGCAGCCAATAGCACACCCGCGTTGACCAGTTCTTGGTTGAACTTTCCCATGGCCTCGAGCAATTCGGGTTTGGGCATCGCTCCGGCTTCGCTTTCCGCGCTGGCTTTCACCAGGACCATGACTCTCATAAATAATGCTCCTAGAATTACATTGTGGTGGCTGACCGTCGATACGACGAACGGGTACCCCGCCTTTCGACAACGACCCTGACACAGGGCGACTCGGGCGGCATCATCTTCGGCCGCTGTGTCGAAATCCGATACGCGAATTCGTCATAGGGAGCAGAACTGGCCTTCTAGTACACATGAGGAAACCCAATGGACACCAATAGCACCTATCTCGCCGTATTCACCGGCAGCCCGACAAGCCCGCGGCGAAAGGCTTGGGATGCTCTTTCCGAGGCCGCTCGTCGCCCGAAGGAACGCGAGGGCATGGCGGCCTGGACCGCCTGGGTCGAGAAGCATCGAGGGGCCATTGTATCCATGGGCGGACCGCTCGGAAAAACCAAGAGAGTCACGGAGAAAGGGATCGAGAATACGAGCAATGACTTGACCGCCTTCACCGTGGTGCGCGCCGAATCGCATGAAGCTGCCGCGAAACTTTTCGAAAATCATCCGCACTTTGCGATTTTCCCCGGTGAATCCGTCGAGATCATGCCGGTGATGCCGATTCCGGGAAGCTGAGGAGCCCGTACCCCAGCGGGGCGATTTTATTTGGCTGCGACGGCACCGCTCGGACGCGAAAGCCCTAAGCGTGCTTTGACGATGCCACGGGACGCTCTCAGTATCTGATCGGACCGTTCCCGGTCCAGAATCGCGCGCGCGAAAGTCAGCGCGCCTGCCATTTCCGATAGCGCAGAAAACGCCAGCGCCTCCGCGTTCGTTGCCTTGAGCTTTCTCAATTGCTGGGCCAGCGCGGCGGCCAGCCGTTCCACTCCTTCGCTGTAGCGCACTCGAGCGGCCTCCGGCAGGCGCGGCAGATCTCCGGAAACCGCGGCCAACGGGCAGCCGCCGCTCGGCGCATCGCGATGTGCTGTCGAGAGGTACCAATCGACGTAGGCGGCGAGCCCCTGCTGCGGCTCGACCCCTTCCGTCCGGCGCAAGAAATTGCCATATCCCTGATCGAACATGGACGTGATGGCCTGCGCGATGAGATCGTCCTTGGATGCGAAATGCGCGTAGAAGCCGCCGTGCGTCAATCCGAGCTTGCTCATGACTTCCGCCACGCCCACGCGGTCCGGGCCCTTTCTGCGAATCGCATCCGCCGCCTCGGCAAGGATCTGGCGGTGGGTGCGTTCCTTCTGGTCTGTGTCATAGCGCATCGCCGTCTCCGCGAGTGAGCAAGACCTTGGCGGTCACCGAAAGACCCGGACGCAGAGCCTCGAGTGCCGCGGGCGACGCATCGAATCGAATCCTCACCGGCACGCGCTGGACGATTTTGGTGAAATTCCCGGTTCCCGGTTCAAACGGCAGCAGCGCGAATTGTGATCCGGAGCCCGGGGCAAGGCTCTCGACCACACCCGTGAGCGGCTTCGATGACACGGCATCGACGCGCACGGTCGCATGCTGGCCGGGGTGCATCCGTCCGGTTTGGGTCTCTTTGAAGTTGGCGGTCACGTAGTAGGCGTTGACCGGCACCAGCGTGAGCAGTCGCGATCCCGGCTGCACGTAGTCGCCCCGCTGCACTTGGCGATTGCCGACCACGCCGTCGATGGGGGCGACGATGAGCGTATGGCGCTGGTCCTGCAGGGCGAGATCGACCGCACTTCGCGCGCGCAGCACGTTGGCGTTCGCCTTCTGCAGCGCGGCCTCGAGCGTTGCGCGCTTGGCCGCCGTCACGCTCGATGAATCCTTGGCCACGTTCAACATCGCCACCGAATGCGCCGCGTCCTGCAGAGCCGTCACGGCGGCTGCCCGATACGTGTCCGCGTCCCTGCGCGCAACCGCCCCGCTCGAGACCAGCGCAGTGTAGCGGCGGCTGTCCTCGGTGGCCCGCTCCGCCTCGGCCTGCGACGATTTGATCGCGGTGCGCGCCGCGGCCACGTTGGCGTCCGCCAGACGCTCCTCCGCATCGAGACTGCCGAGGGCGGCATGCGCGGCCGCGACGCCCGCCTGCGCGTCGGCCAGGTCCGCCTGCGCCGTGGCCACCTTGGCGTCGAATTCCTCGGCATCGATTTTGACCAGGGGATCGCCGGCATGGACGCGCTGATTGTCGCGCACGAGAATTTCCGCGACCAACCCCCGAACCTTCGGCGCCACCGTGGTGGCATCGGCCGCGATGTACGCATCATCGGTACTTTCGCTGCTCGCCGGTGCGAGGATGACGAGAGTCCCGGCCGCCGCGGCGATTGCAGCGATGCCTGACACGATCCACGTGCGCCATCGGGCGAGTGCGGCGCGCACCTTCGCCCCCGCCCCGGCCACGGTGTCGGTAGATTTCGGACCGATATCGATGGGCCTTACGACTGCGCTCATTGCCAATGACTCGTTGCAAACTTTATATGATGATCGTAATATGATGACCATCATATAGTCAAGTGAAAATGATGACCCCGGCGAATCCCGCATCCCTGCCTACGGCGCGCAAGTTCCTGATCTTCGGCGTGTTGGCGTTCGGGCAGTTCATGGCGCTGCTCGATATTCAAATCGTTGCGGCGTCGCTGCGCGACCTGCAGGCGGGCCTGTCCGCGGGCCCGGACGAGATCAGTTGGGTGCAGACCGCGTACCTGATGGCGGAACTGGTGATGATCCCCTTCTCGGCGTATCTCGCTCAGGCCATGTCGACGCGATGGTTGTTCACGGCGTCGGCGGCGCTGTTCACTCTCTCGAGCGTGCTGTGCGGATTCGCCTGGAACATCCAATCGATGATCGCCTTTCGGGTGCTGCAAGGATTCACCGGCGGCGCCATGGTGCCGACGGTATTCGCCGTCGGGTTCACGCTATTCGAGGGCAAACAGCGCGCCCTGATCCCGGCCATTCTCGGCATGGTCTCGGTGCTCGCCCCGACTCTCGGCCCCACGGTCGGCGGCTTGGTCACCGAATCGCTCGGCTGGCGCTGGATTTTCTTCATCAACGTCGCGCCCGGCATCGTGGTCGCGGCATTGTCGAGTGTGTTGATCCGCCTCGATCGGGCCGACGTGTCGATGTTCCGGCGCATCGACTGGAGCCATCTGATCGCGATGGCGGGCTTCCTCGCCGGGCTCGAGTACGTTCTCGAGGAGGGTCCGCGCTTGGATTGGTTCGGCGATCCTCGCATCGTGATCGCGGCGTGGGTCTCGTTCGTCGCATTTGTGTTGTTTCTCGAGCGATCTTTTTTTTCCGCGTCGCCGATCGTGCGGCTCTCGCCGTTTCGCAAACCGACGTTCGTGTTTGCCTGCATCTTCAATCTCGTGATCGGCTTCGGCATCTACTCCTCGACCTATCTGATACCGGTTTACCTCGGGCGGGTTCGGGGCTACGACAGCCTGCAAATCGGCACGACGGTGTTCGTCGTCGGCTGCGCGCAATTATTGAGCACCGTCATCGCCGCACGGCTCTCTGAGACGGTCGATCGGCGCCTCGTCATCACGGTGGGCCTGTCGCTGTTCGCGTTCAGCCTCTGGCTCACCTCCCATATGACGGCGCAATGGGGATTTGCGGAGCTCTTTTGGCCGCAAGCCGTCCGCGGTCTTGCCGTGATGCTCTGCATCGTCCCGAGCGTCGGGATGGCCTTGTCCGCCTTTCAGGGTCCGGAGCTGCGGGCGGCCTCCGGTCTCTTCAATTTGATGCGCAATCTCGGCGGCGCGATCGGCATTGCGGTGGTCAATACCTGGCTGCTCGACAACGCGCGCATCGATACAGCCCGATTCGGGGAAGCACTCGGCCACAGCGCGCATGCGGCGAGCGACGTCGTGGCGCGGCTGGCGGAACGTCTGGCCGCGGCGACACCGGATTCAGCGCAAGCCCTGCTGCTCGCCCGTGGGCTGTTCGGCCAGGCCGTCGGCCGGCAGGGCTTGTCGCTCGCCTTCGACGATGTGTTCCGGCTCATGGCGTGGATCTTCGCGGCGGCGCTCGTGATGGTTCCTTTCGCGCGCGCGCCGGCCCGCGCGCCGAACGCCCCGGATGTTCATTGAGGAGCACGCGATGTACCGCACGATCCCGTTCATGTTGACCGTGACTCTGGCCGCGCTCACGGCGTGTGCGGTTGGGCCCGCGTATCAGCATCCGCCCATGGAATTGCCGCGCACTTTTCGCAACGCCGGAGAAATCGTTGCGGGTCCCGCAACGTCGCCGGACGGCGGGTGGTGGGCGGGATTCCACGATCCCCTGCTCACGCAAATCATCGAGCGCACGCTCGCCCAGAATTTGGATCTGGCGGCGGCCGCGGCGCGGGTGACCCAGGCGCGGGCCGCCGCGGCACTCGCGGGTGCGGCGCTACTACCCCGGGGAGAACTCGCCGCATCGGCGTCGAGTGCACAGGATTCCCTCACCTCGCCGCTCGGCCAGATAGCTCACGCGGTCGGCGCGCCGCGCAATTATCAAACCTATTCGGCGGGGGCGCAGGCATCCTGGGAACTGGATCTGTTCGGTTCGGTCCGTCGTCGGCGTGACGCCGCGCGCGCCGACGCCGAGGCCGCCGAGACCGTTCAGGCGGCGATACGCATTGCGCTCTCCGCGGAAGCGGCCGATGCCTACCTGGAACTTCGCGGTCTGCAGGCCCAATTGACGATGGCGAAATCTCAAGAAGAGACTCAGTCGCGCCTCGTCGACCTGGTGCGGTTACGACTCGGTGAGGGCGTGTCTTCGGACCGCGAATGGCAGCGGGCGAATGCGGAACTGGAGCGCGTGCGCGCGCTCGAACCCGCGCTGCGCGCGGCGATCGATGCGGAAATTTACCGCCTCGACATGCTCATGGGAACGCCGGCGGGAACCCATTACGGCGAACTCGCGGTCGTGGCAGAGCAGCCGACTGCGCCGCAGCCGGTGGGCAGCGTCGCGCCGGCTGACTTGATGCAGCGGCGCCCGGATATTGCCGCCGCGGAGCGGCATCTGGCCGCCGCCAATGCCCGGATCGGAGCCGCCATCGCCGAGTATTACCCGCACGTGACCTTCAGCGGGTTGGCGGGCTTCGAGAGCGTCGATGCCGGTTCGCTGTTCACCGCCGCCGCACAACAAAGCGGAGCTCTGATCGGACTGCGCTGGCGGTTGTTCGATTTCGGCCGCGTCGACGCCGAGGTGGCCATCGCCCGCGGACGCGACCAGGAAGCGTTGGCGGCCTATCGGGGCACCGTGCTGCGAGCGACCGAGGACGTCGAAGCGGCGTTGTCGCAATTCATCGAGAGCCGCGCCGAGGCCCAGGTCCTGCAGCGTGAAATCATTGCGCTGACGCGCGCGCGGGAAGAAGCGCAAACCGCCTATCAAGGAGGAGTGTTGCCGCTTCTCGAGGTCTTGGACGCCGACCGCGATCTGCTCGCCGCCAGAGACCGGCTGGCCGCCGCGAATGCCGGTGAAGCGCGGGCGGCCGTGGCGTCGTTCCGCGCGCTCGGCGGGGGATGGACCGGTTGATTCTTTGCGGAACGGTGGGGCGCAGGGCGCATCCGGTTCGCGCATTCCTTCGAAAAGCTACCTAGTCGCGTGACGAACTTAACCCATGTCCGCGGGTCTGCATATACATTACGGGGACGTGGATGACAGATCGAGACATTGGTATGGCTGGTAGATCGCGGTTCCCGATCGGACCAGCGCTGTTTGCGCTCGTCCTGATCCTGTGGCTGGCGGGCCTCCTCGGAATATGGCAACTCAATGGCCTTGCACGGTGGAGCGCCGGATTGCTGTATGTGGCGTACGACACCTGGCTCATTTTCTTCGTCGCGCGCGAATTGCGCGGCGGCGTATCGCAAGTGCGCGACGGCGCTGCGGCCGGGTCGCCTCGCTTGAGCATCGCCGTGCTCATCTCGGCGCGCAACGAGGCGCGGGCTCTGCCGGCCACCCTCGATGCGCTGCTCGCGCAGGATGATCCTGCCGATGAGATCTGGGTGGTCGACGACGGCTCGCAGGACGACACGCGCGCGGTGCTCGCGGCGTACCCGCAGGTGCACGCCATCACCAAGACGAATTCAGGCAAGGCGGATTCGCTCAATCGCGGGATCGAGTTGATATCGAGCGACCTGATCATCACGCTGGATGCGGACACGCTACTGCGCGCCGATGCGGTCGGCGAGATGCGCCGCCGCTTCACGCAGGAGCCCGAACTCGTCGCGGCGGGCGGCGTGCTCACGCCGCGCTGCGGACCCGGTGTGTCCGGACGGCTGTTCGAATGGTTTCAGACGTTCGAATATCTGCGCTCCTTCATCGCCCGGGTCGCGTGGATGCGCGCCGGCGCTCTGCTGCTGGTCTCCGGCGCCTTCGCGTGCTTCCGCCGCGATGCCTTGCAGCGGGTGGGCGGTTTTGATGCGCGCTCGTGGGTGGAGGATTACGAATTGATCCACCGCTTACACCGCTATGCGCATGATCATTCATTGCCGTGGCGCGTGCGGGTATTGCCCGGCGCGGCGGCGCTCACCGACGCGCCGGGCACGCTCGGCGCCTTCATGCGGCAGCGGCGCCGTTGGTTCGGCGGCTTCCTGCAAACCATTTATCGCCATCGGGACATGGTGGGCAACCCTGCCTACGCGGCGGTGGGCCGGCTGATGCTGCCGATCAAGGTGATCGACACGCTGCAACCGGTGTTCGGCATCACCGCATTCGGGCTGCTGCTCTTCTTTGCGTTGCGGGGCCAGGCGGTGTTGGGCCCCGTGTTGTGGGTCATCGGTGTGAAGCTCATCATCGATTTTGCGTTTCTGTTGTGGGCACTCGAGTACTACAACGGGTGGAGCGGACGCCGCTCGACTGCGCGCGAACGGTTGCTCGCGGCGCTTGCGGCGCTCACCGAACCCTTCTGCTTTCAATTGATGCGTCATTGCGGCGCGATGCTCGGCTGGATTGCCGTGCTCACGCGCCGGGTGGATTGGCGGCCCTACCGCGCGGTGACGCCGCAGCCGTTGGCGCGGCGCGCGATGTCAATCGCGCACGGCCGCTACACGACCACCGCCGTCGTCCTGCATTGGGCAATCGCGCTGTTGCTGGCGGTCAACATCGGGCTCGCCTTGTCGGTCGACCATCTGCCCGATGCAGCAGTACGACCGGTGATCGACACGCACAAATCGATCGGCATCACGGTGCTCGGGCTCGTGCTCATCAGGCTGTTGTGGCGGCTGTCGCACAAGCCCCCGCCGCTCGCCACCCGCTATGCCCGGTGGGAGCGGCGTATCGCGGGCGCGGTTCACCTCATGCTGTACGGCTTGATGTTCGCGTTGCCGTTGTCCGGATGGCTGCACGATTCGGCCTGGAAGGACGCGGCGACCCATCCCATGCGTCTGTTCGGCCTCGTGCCGTTCCCGCGCATCCAGCCAATCGCCTCGCTCGAACCCGCGTTGAAGGAGTCGCTGCATACGCTGTTCGGACAACTGCACACCTGGTTTGGCTACGCCTTGTATGCGTTGTTCCTGCTGCATGTGCTGGGCGCGCTCAAGCATCAGTTGTACGACCGGGAACCGGAATTGCAGCGCATGCTGCCGAGGCGAGCCACGCAACCGCCGGTGAATTCCGGGTAACGAGACGTTCGACTGTTGTAAAGTCCAACCCCATGCGAATCTCGATCCGGATGGGGGCGATCTGCGCGGCCGTCGCCGTTGCCGGTTGTTCCTCCAAGAAACCGCCGCCTCCGCCCCCGCCCATGGTCGTGGTATCGAGGCCGCTGCAAACCAAGATCGTGGATTGGGATGACTACGTGGGCCGCTTCGAGGCCATCAATTCGGTTGACGTGCGGCCGAGAGTCAGCGGCTACCTGCAATCGATCGAATTTCATGACGGCCAGATCGTCCATCAGGGTCAGGTGCTGTTCGTCATCGATCCGCGGCCCTATCAAGCGGCGTTGAATCAGGCGCGCGGACAGGAGGAGCACGCGGTTTCCGCGCTGGCCAACGCGGATATCGAACTCGCCCGCGCCAAGAAACTGCTGGGTGCCCGTATCATCGCCGAACAGGAATACGAAACGCGTCTCGCCACCGAGCAACAGGCGGCCGGGGACTTGAGCGCGGCCCGCGCCGCCGTGCAGACGGCGGCGTTGAATCTCGAATTCACCCGGGTCATCGCGCCGCTCGACGGACGGGCGTCCGATCGGCGGGTCGCGGTGGGGAATCTGGTGACGCAGGATTCGACCATTCTCACCAACATCACCGATCTTGATCCGATCTATTTCACGTTCAATGCCGCGGAATCCTTTTATCTGAAATATGAGCGGCAAGCCCAGACGGGCGTGCGCCAGCAATCGCGGGTCTACGCCAATCCGGTAGAGATCCGGCTGCAGGATCAAGCGGATTACGCCATCAAGGGACGGATGAATTTCGTCGACAACACGCTCGATCCCAATTCGGGCACCATCCGCGGCCGCGCGATCGTGGCGAACCCCGGCTATATCCTCACTCCGGGCATGTTCGGACACCTGCGGCTCTTAGGTTCGGGAACTTACGACGGGCTGCTCATTCCCGATGAGGCGATCGTTGCCCAGCAGAGCGACCAGATCGTGTTCGTGGTCGACGCGAACGGCGAGGTCGCGCAGCGCAAAGTCAAGTTGGGTCCGCGCGTCGGGGGCTTGCGGGTCATTCAATCCGGCGTCAAGGCCGATGAGCAAGTCGTCATCGACGGGGTTCAGCGCGCCAAGGTGGGAATCAAGGTCGGCACTACTGCCGGTGAGATTACGCCGCCCAAGCCCGGCACGATGCCGAGTCCGGTGGATCTGACGCCGCCGCCGGCGTCCGCCACCTTCCCCGATCAGGGGCGCTGAGCGCGCCCAAGAATGAAATTCTTTCACTTCATGATCGACCGCCCGATATTCGCGGGCGTGATCGCCGTTTTGATCACCTTGCTCGGCGCCATCGCCTATCCGAACTTGGGCGCGGCGCTGTATCCGAATATCGTGCCGCCCACGGTCAACGTGACGCTGAATTACCCCGGGGCGTCGGCGGAGACCATCGCCGAAACCGTGGCCGATCCCATCGAGGAGCAAATCAACGGCGTGCAGGACATGCTCTATATGTCCTCGCAGTCGACCGGCGACGGCAACCTGCAGATCACCGTCACCTTCAAGTTGGGCACCGATTTGGACAAGGCGCAGGAGCTGGTCCAGGACCGCGTGACCACCGCCGTGCCGCGCTTGCCGCAACAGGTGCAGCAGACCGGCATCATCGTCCGCAAGAGCTCGCCGGACATCTTGATGGCCGTGCACATGTATTCGCCGGACGGATCGCTCGATCAGGCGTATGTCGCGAACTACGTCACGCTGCAGGTGGAACCGCCGTTGCTGCGAGTGCCCGGCGTCGGCGACGTCTCGGTGCGCGCGGCGCGCGACTATGCGATCCGCATCTGGATCGACCCCGACAAAGCCACCGCGCGCAACCTCACGGTCGATGACATCGTCGCGGCGCTGCGCAGTCATAACGTGCAGATCGCCGCGGGCAACATCGGCGCTCCGCCGTTCGGCAATTCGCCGTCGCCATTTCAGCTGCAGGTCCAGGCGGAGGGACGCCTGGTGACGCCGCAGCAGTTTGCCGACATCGTGATCAAGCGTGACGATCAGAACCGCGTCACCCGCGTATCCGATGTGGCGCGCGTAGCTCTCGGCGCCGCCACCTACACGACCAACGCGTACTTGGGCTACATCGAGCGCAATGCGCCGACCACTGAGCCCGCCTGCGCCATCGGCGTGCTGCAGCAACCGGGCACCAATGCGTTGGAAGCCGCCGACGGAGTCATCAAGCTGATGGCGTCATTGCGCCCGAGTTTCCCGCCGGGATTGGACTATCAGATCATTTACAACCCGACCGAGTACATCCACCAGTCGATCGACGAAGTGTACCGGACTCTGTTCGAAGCCCTGCTGCTGGTGGTCGTGGTGGTGATCGTGTTCTTGCAGAGCTGGCGCGCCGCCATCATTCCCATCCTCGCCATCCCGGTTGCGCTGGTCGGCACGTTCGCGGTGATGCTGGCGTCCGGCTTTACCTTGAACACGTTGTCGCTGTTCGGCCTCGTGCTGTCCATCGGCATCGTCGTCGACGATGCCATCGTGGTGGTCGAGAACGTCGAGCGGCACTTGGAGGAGGGCATGTCCCCCCGCGACGCCGCGCACGCGACCATGGACGAAGTGGGCGGCGCCTTGATCGCGATCGCGCTGGTACTCTCGGCGGTATTCATCCCCGCGGCTTTCATCGCCGGTATATCCGGTCAGTTCTACCGGCAGTTCGCCCTCACCATCGCCACGGCCACGATATTTTCCCTGATCGTGTCCGTGACGCTGTCGCCGGCGATGGCGGCGCTGATCCTGAAGCCCAAGCACCAGGAGGGACAGGCGTCATCGGCATGGACGCGGCCGTTCACCCGTTTCGCGAACTTCTTCAATACACGATTCGACCGGCTCTCGGGAGCCTATGGAAAGCTGACCGGCCGTCTGGTGCGTCTTGCAGTGCTCATGCTGGTCATTTACGCCGGTGTGCTGGCGTTGACGGGCTGGCGGATCGTGGCGACTCCGGTCGGCTTCATCCCGGCGCAAGATCAGGGCAACGTCATCATGTCGGCGGTGCTGCCGAACGGCGCGTCGCTGGCGCGCACCGATCAGTTGATTCGCAACGCCATCCCCGTGGTGCTCAAGACGGCGGGAATCGTCGGCGCGTCCGCGTACGCCGGGGTCGATGCCACCACGCAGACGACCAACTCCGCGTCGGGCCAGGCCTATTTGATCGAAAGTTCGTTCGAGGACCGCAAGAAACACCGAGTCACACTTCCCGGGCTGATCGCCAACGTGCAGAAGGCTCTCGCCGCGATTCCCGGGGCTGCGATCCGGATCCTGCCCCCGCCGCCGGTGCGCGGTATCGGCACTCAAGGCGGCGTGAAGATGATCGTCGAGAACCGCAGCGGCGCCACCGAGTACCGGCAGCTCGAACAGGTTGCTCAGCAGCTCGCCGAAGCCTTCGGCAAGGATCCGAGCATCAGCGGAGCCTATGAGACTTTCAATACCAACACGCCGCGCATTTACGCGGAAATAGACCGGGTCAAAGCCGAGTACTTGGGCGTTTCGGATGCGTCGGTGTTCGATACGTTGCAGACCTTCTTGGGTTCCACCTACATCGACGATTTCAATTATCTGAATCACACCTATGAGGTCTATGCGCAGGCGGACGCGCCGTTCCGACAGGACGAAGCGGAGATCCTGCAGCTGCAGACCCGCTCCGCAAGTGGCGCGATGATGCCGCTCGGGGCCGTGGTGAACCTGAAGCGAATCACGGGTCCTTACCGTGTGCTGCGCTATCAGCTGTATCCGTCCGCAGAGGTACTGGCGAGCACGCCTCCGGGCTACTCCACCGGCGAGACGATGGCGGCGATGGAACGCATCGCCGAGAAGACATTGCCGGCCGGCTTCAACTATGAATGGACCGAGCTCGCATTTCAGCAGAAGGCGGCCGGCAACACGGCCGCGTTGGTATTCGGATTGGCCGTCACTCTCGTTTTTTTACTGCTCGCGGCGCTGTACGAGAGCCTCACCATGCCTCTCGCGGTGATCCTGATCGTTCCCATGTGCCTGTTGGCCGCCATCACGGGCGTGAACATCATGGGCCTGGACAACAATATTCTCACCCAGATCGGCTTCATCGTACTGATCGGCCTCGCGGCAAAGAACGCGATTCTGATCGTCGAGTTCGCACGGCAGGGGGAGCTGGAAAAAGGCCACGATCGGTTCCAGGCGGCGATGGAAGCGGCGCGCACCCGGCTGCGTCCCATCTTGATGACGTCTTTTGCCTTTATCTTGGGCGTCGTGCCGTTGGCGTTCGCGAGCGGCGCCGGCTCCGAACTGCGTCGCGCGCTCGGGGTCGCGGTTTTTTTCGGCATGATCGGCGTGACGTTGTTCGGACTGATTTTCACACCGGTTTTCTACGTGGTGACGCGTTGGCTGAACGACGCGTTTTCCCGCAAGCGGGCCGGGGCGGCGCCGGTGCCGACGGGCTCCGAGCCGTGAACGCGGCGCGCACTGCCGCGCACCACGTGCTCGCGGCGGGCGCGGTCGCCGCGGCGCTCGTCGGCTGCGCCGCGGGCCCTCGCTATGCGCCGCCGACTGCGCCGGCGCCCGCAACCGGTCAGTTCGCCGCGTCGACGCCGGCGGTCGCGACGGCCGACCTGCCGCCGGCGAATTGGTGGCAACTCTACGAGACGCCGGCGATCGATCAGCTGGTTCAATCCGCACTCACGCACAACAAGAATCTGCTGGTCGCCGCCGCTAATCTGGCCGAGGCCCGCGCGGCGCTGTCCCTCGCACAAACCGGACTTTTCCCCTCGACCACTGTGTCGGCAGGTGCGCAATTCGGGGTGACCCCGGACACGGCCTTCGCGCAGCAGCTCGAACACTTGCGTCCCGCGAGCCCGAGTGCGACCTACAGCGTGGGTCTGGACGTCTCCTACGAGGTTGATCTGTTCGGGCGGATCCGCCGCACGGTCCAAGCGGCCAGAGCCGACTACGAGGCGCAGCGGGCAGCGGAGGACATTGCGCGGATCAGCGTCGCCGGGGAAACCACGCGCGCCTACGTGAACGCCTGTGCCTACGCGCAGCAACTCGAGGTGGCGCGGCACTCGCTCGACGTCGTCACGCAGAGTTACGAACTCACGGTTCAGCAAGCCAATGCCGGCGCGGCGACGGACTTCGATGTGGCGCGGGCGCGGGAATTGGTGGCGCAGATCCGCGCAACCCTGCCCACCTATGAAGGAGAACGGCGCACCGCGTTGTTCGAACTCGCTGTTCTCACGGGCCGGCCGCCGGAGGAGATCTCCCAGGAAGCCGACGCGTGCAAGTCGCCCCCCGTGCTCAAGCGAGTACTGCCCATCGGCGATGTGTCGACGCTGTTCAAACGGCGCCCGGATGTGCGCCAGGCCGAGCGCGAGCTCGCGGCCAACGTCGCGCGAATCGGCGTCGCCGCCGCGGATCTGTACCCGACGGTCTCGATCGGCGGATCGGCGGCATCATCGTCGAGCTCGTTCCGCGGTCTGGGGTCGCGCCGCGATTTCAGCTATGGGATCGGACCCTTGCTGACCTGGTCATTCCCGAACATCGCGGCGGCGCGCGCGGAGGTCCGGGAGGCTCGAGCGACCGCGTCGGCTGCTTACGCCGGTTTCCAGGCGGCTGTGCTGCAGGCGCTCGAGGACACCGAGACCGCGTTGACGGCGTATGGCAACGAACTCGACCGCAACGCCGCCCTGCTCGAGGCGCGAGATCAGAGCCGGGTCGCCTTCGGCCTGGCGCAATCCGGATTTGAGTTGGGCCGCATCAGCTACCTGGATTTGCTGACCGCGGAGACGGATCTCGTCAACACCGACGCGACGCTGGCCGCCTCCAGCCAAGCGCTTGCCTCGGATCAGGTCACGGTGTTCAAGGCGCTCGGCGGCGGCTGGGAGCAAGCGCCCGACATCCAGCCGTTGCCGATCAACGAATGAGGCCGTAGGGACTCAACGAACGCGAACGCCTTCGATCGCGCTCATCGCGCCGTACATGGCGGGTGTGATGGCCGTGCCGATGTCCTGCGTGTTGAGGCTGACCACCGAGTGACCGACCAGCACGCAGTACATGACGCCGATCGCAGCGCCATCGCCGACGGTCGCGGTCCACCGAACGCGCGCGGCGGGCAGCCCGGCCAGAGAAATCTGCTCGATATCGCCCAATTCGAAATGCCCTAGTTTTTGCTCGAGTCCCTTCGCGAATTCCAGCAGGTAATGCTGCGCGGCCTCGATGCGCTGTGCGGGGGTGATGCCATCCAGCGAGGTGCCCACATCGATCGCGGAAATTTGCAGCAGCGTCCCACCCTCGGCGCCCGGCCGGCGCTTGACCCACCCGGTCGTCGTGCCGCCCGCGGAGTCGCTGCGGATCGGCCCGTCGAATCCGTCGGGAATGGAGATCACGACCGGACCTGCGTCGGCGGCACAGGAGATCTGGCAGGGGAGCGCCAGCGAGACGGAGAGCCAGAATGACGCGGCGAGCGTTCGCATGGATGCAGCATAATGCAGGAAAGGGGAGGGGATGGTGGCTACGGATACCAAGATGCAGGCCGTACTTCTCAAGGGTCAGGGCGGGTTCGAGCAGCTCGAAGTTCGCGACGATGTGCCGGTCCCTCATCCCGCGCCGAATGAAGTGCTGATTCGCGTCGGTGCGGCTGGCGTCAACAATACGGACATCAACACACGCACCGGCTGGTACTCGCGCGCGGTCAACGACGCTTCGGACTCGGGTTGGACCGGTGCGGCCCCGCATTTCCCGAGGATTCAAGGCGCCGATGCGTGCGGCAGGATCGTGGCGGTGGGCGCCGGTGTGGAACCGGCTCGCGTGGGGGAACGAGTGCTGGTCGAGCCCGTGTTTCGCATTCCGGGCGAGCCCAATCGCTACCGTGGGATTTATTTCGGGTCCGAACGCGACGGTGCTTTTGCGCAGTTCGCCTGCGCGCCCGCGGCGCACGCGCACGCCATCTCGAGTGCGTTATCCGATGTGGAGC
>Ga0209611_10001728_pt1 | contig 37788 bp, 27 predicted proteins | sample S1TSphgellanicum_3_FD_187693 | JGI IMG/M metagenome (GOLD analysis project Ga0209611, IMG submission 187693) | Host-associated microbial communities from peat moss isolated from Minnesota, USA - S1T2_Fc - Sphagnum magellanicum MG (SPAdes) (version 2) | ecosystem: Host-associated > Plants > Peat...
CTGGCTACAAATCCAAACATGAAAGCACAAAGTGTTGGGGGTGGCTGGAGTGGCGTAGTCACGGGTTACCCACTAATTATTTCATAATCTGAACCTTATTTTTTCGGGAAAATAATGCGTACTTTACCGGGATGCGTACTTAAACGGGTGCGTACTTAGGCGGGAGGCTACTGTAGCTCATTGAAAGTCTGCGGATGCTGATAACTTGGAAGGTAAGTTACTGAATTCAGTTCGGATTCGACTTTTGGACTGTTTTGTACTGTGGATCGGACAGGTACTGTTTGTTTTCACTTGAGGCAATCGTGAGCTCTGTAGGGTGATCTGTCGTTCCTTTGGACGGTAACGGGGTTTGAACAGGCCCCTGAGATCGGTAGGGCGAGCCATCCTCGTTACCGTGACAGATTCAATGATCGGTAGGACTCTTCCTCGGTTCCAGAGCCTGACAGCATAGCCTCACCGGGGTAAAAGTTGGAGAACAAATAAATTCTGGGCGAAAATCTCGAGCAGCAGATTACACGTAATTTGCCCCCTGAGTGGGAGATTTAGTGGAACCGCCCATCTACCCCTAGAAAGCTGGGCAAGACGGAAAGCGCCGCCTAGATTTTTCCTCTGTATTTTCAGGTCCATTACCTGCCTAAAGACACCTGTTTTCATCGAGCGGGATCTTCCGCCTGGAAGGTACCAGCCAGGCTGGACTGGGGTCTTCTGACCAGCAGAAGGTACCAGCCAGCCTGTCACTATTTGTAAAAAAGTGAAAAAATCTCACTGCTGTAGGAATAGGGCCTTAGTACAGGTGAATTAGGACCTGTTCCCTCAGCCTACCAGCCTCGGGCACACATCTCAAATGATGAAAAGGCTTGTAACTCAGGCCCTTCTCCTGTACATAATTTTCTGCCTTAGTGGCAGATCTCATAGAACCACCCACCTGGAAGGGCCATTGCTTGGGAAGCATCCTCGATTAACAAAGCGACAAATTGTGGGGATATCTATGATGAGGGCAATTTCTCTTCTAAGGATTCTCCGTCCTTAGAAGATCTTCGGGTAACAGGAAAAATCCAAAAGCCAGGATTCTCAATGACATGATTTTTGGGAATTTGGCCAACCCTGATCTTTTCGGTTCCTCCACCAAACTTGTAGATAGGAGGGCCTTACCTGATGCAAGGGCCACACGATACTGAGACAAGGTTCTGTGGCCTCAGGAGCGTCCAGTATTGCTCTTGCTCGACAGCACTCAAGGCCTTCTCCTCAACCACAAAGTGCCCTTAATCTCCCAACAAGGGGTGAAGGAACAATTATTAGATGCTGTCCCTAATATATCATATAATGTGTAATCCTCTATAGCTAAGAAACTTACCCAGATCCCTATGCATAGCTGTGCTCAAACAAATTGAAAAATATCCTAATGAATAGGGTTATTCCACAGATCTAAACTTACCCTTTAATGGCCCATTCACACCTAGTGGTTAGGTTTACAAATATGTAAACGGCTACACCACTCTCACCAAATTACTAACTAATTCCTAACACCAAGTTATTAAATAATTATTAACATTAATTGTGTCATTACATAAAAGCTCACACCTAGTTATTTTAGAAACATGAACTTACCCCTAAAAGAAAAAATTCTATGTTTGCAATTATATGTAGTGAACATTATCATTGAATGTGGTGGCATGCTTCTCCTCTACAAGTGGTGGAGAGAATTCCTCCTTTGTTGCTATAGCATTTCCTTTTATGATCCACATTCAATTTGTCATGATTTCCAATTCTTGTCTGCTAAAAGCATTAAGGCAAATGATGTGACATTACGTATGAAATGATTTTGATATGCAAGTTGAAAATCTAATTTAACCATGTATAGTATAAAAATTATATTTAGTTTCATTTATGTTAGTTTAGTCAAGTTTAGTTTAAATCATTATTTTAAATATAAAATTATTTTGAATTAGTTATGCATTAACAATTTCAACCATGCATAACTTAAATAGTTGTGTTTAGAAACGTATAGCCATGTTTAACCATATTTAGCCAAAATAATTGTGTTTAAAATTGTTTAGTCATATTTAACCATGTTTAACCAAAGTAATTGTGTTTAATCTTATGTATGTTTGTTTAGCCATGTTTAGTTTAAATAGTTGTGTTTAGTCTAATTTATATATTAATTTAACTATGTTTAGCTTAGGTGATTTTTTTAGCCAAAATTATTTAAAATAATTGTCTTTAGCCATGTTTAGAGTAATTTAATCTATGTCTAGCCTAGATTTGCCTAGCTAATTTAATTTAGGTCTACCTTAGATTATCTTAGGACTAGCCTAACTTAGTTTAGGTCTAACCTAGCTAGGTGTACCATAGCTTAATCTAAATCTAGCCTAAAGCATAAGTAGTCCTAACTAGGTCTACCCTAGTTTACATTATGAAAAAAAAGGGTGTTTTGTGACTAGCTTTGCAACTCACTATATTTATACGTTGAGAATGCTAACAAACAAATTGCATGAGTTATATAATTGTAACTCATCGTATACACGATGCAATTCGTTACAAATCAATCAAAACAACTCATTTTCAACTACTATGCAACTTCATTATAATTGCACCCATGATGTCATACTGACATCATTGATTGTCATCCATCTATTAAAATATGATATATGGCATTAGGAAAGTTTTTGGACATAAAAATGAATTTTTTTCGAAATATTGATTTCCATTGTTCATTATGATTGTTAATGATGGTCAAGATAATGACACATGGCATAATTTTAAAAATTACCACGGGGCATATTAATTATATTTTGGAAGGAATATATATTTTTAATAGCTAGGAAGTCCTACATAACCATAGGTAGGTAGGTTGGTATGTCTTAAAACCTACATACCTATGTATTTACCTAGGACCTACCTATTTACATAAGTAGATAGAAAAATAGGACCTACTTATTTACATAGGTATGTAAATAGGTAGGAAAACACAAGATTAAGTGAACTAAATAGTAATCATGAAAAAATATATATATATTTTGCCTTTCGATTAAGTTTTTTTTAGCTCATCCCAAAATGGCACTTGTATTTTAATGTGAGAATATGAGAAAACAAACCTTCTTTATATAATTTGTAACATGGGATTTGAAGAGCATATGGGTTAAATCTTTTCGTTTTTCCTTAGTTGCAAATTAAGTTGAGTTACAATTGAATTCCAATTATAACATTTAAGTGTTTAAAGCAGGCTAGATCCAAGGGGAAGGTTCCATTGTTTCTTGTGTCCGAACAAAATTTGAACCCTCCTATTGGCACCTTTGGGGCACAAAAAAACATAAAAAATGTAATAGGATTGAAAAAATTATGGCCCCCCAAAGTAGAAGGGGTCAAAAATTCAAAAAAAAAACCATTAAATGCGATAAAGGCCAATTCCCATAATCTTAAAAAAATCATTATATGTTGTTTTGTTGTTATTAGAATTCAAAGATGATTTGTAGAACTTCAGGTGTCCTCCTATAATAGTTTAAATTGTTTTAAATGAATAAAAAATAAGAAAGTTATGAGGTTTGGAAGTAGGAGAGGTCCAAAAAGGAGAAAAAAAAAGAAAAAAAAGTTTTTTGTAAGTTGAAAAGTTTATTTCTCTTCTTGTTATTTTTTCATTGTTCCTTTTCCTTTACATTTCAAAGATGATTTCTAAAGCTTGAAGTAGCGTTCCCATAACATTTTAAATCACTCAAAATGAAACACATATGATGAAGATATAAATAATTGATTAATATGTATTTTTATTAAGTTATAAGTAATTGTATTATAGTCATAACATAGTTGAATAGTAATACTTTAGTAGTGGCACACTAGTGGTCATATTAATTGTATCAATGGAAATCATAATTGAAAACTAATCGTAAATGTATTCCATAATGGGTGGTGGAAATGTGAACACATGGCATCATTGTATGTATGTAGATTGTATCTAGTTATAACATAATTGTTGCTTTAATGGCACATTATAATAGTTTTAAAGTAGTTGTTACATGCAACTACAATGTAACTCTTGAAAAAGTCAAACATGGTTGATTACATTTGTATGTATGATGTTTATAAATTAATGTATAGAAAACCCATCTTCAACTCACTTGTAACTATAATATAACTCATTGATTTTTTAACATGGCAATTTATTTATTAATACACCTTATTTTTAAGGGGATAGTTGCACATTAGTTGTAATACCCAAAAGATAATTGCACAATAGTTGTATATGAGTTGTTTTTTAAGATTTAATTGCAAGGTAATGTGGTTTTGACAAACACGATTTTTCATAGTGTTAATTTAAATTTAGCCTAAAACCTAAATAGTTTTAGCTAAACTAGACTAAATTGATTTACTTTTAGCATAAAGAAACCTAAGTTAACCTAAGCTAGGTTTGTAGGTAGTTTAAGTTGTTCTAACTAATCCTAAGTCAACCTAAGGAAACATAGGCTAACCTAAGTTAAGTTGGTAGGTAGTAGGTAGATTGAGTTATGTCAACCTAAAGTGATTTAATTTAGTTTGAAGCTAAAAACTTTGATCTTTATAATTTTGTGTTCAATAGACTTAGTAAAAAAATGCGGTAATGCAATGGATGATGACTTAAACCCCAAAGTGGAAGTGAAAGGTTCAAATCCTTGTTCTTGTAGCTCATAATACATAGGCCACTTAACTTAGTTAAGTTAACTCAAGCTAGGAGTTTAAGGTTTGTTTTTAACCTAGGCCACATAACCTAGGTTAATAGCTTAAGTTATTTAAGTTAAGTTAGGTTAACTTTTGGTTAAGATAACTAAATCACAAACTTCCTTACACAAAATTTCAATATCATTATAATGAATCATTAAATATATGTTATTTTATTTTTAAAATTCACATCATTGTTGTGTACTTTTCATTTTATTATTTTATTGTTGATAAAAATTTATTGAAATTTTATTTTTAAAATTAACAATGGTTTTTGACTTATTAATTCCATGATTATGATGATGAAAATAATAATGACTTGTCATTTTACCATAATTTTCATAACACAAATGTAAAATTTTACCATTCAAAGAGACTTAAAATTTATATGTTGATATTATGATAATAAAATATAATTTCGACATTTTTTGAAATAACTAAAAAATAACATTTGATCCAAAATACATTATATACCAATTTCATTATTTTTACATAATTATTTTTCCCTAGGACATTTGTAATGTAAATTAAGTTAAGTTGATTTTTGGCTAGGTTAGTTAACTAGGCTACCTAGGTTAAGCTAGGTTGATTTTTGTTTATGTGTGATGATTCATAATTGAACATGTGTTTATAGATTTTTAACACATGTCATCCATCTATCAAAGCATCTTTTGTAATTTTTAATTAAATAAAATGACTAGGTTGACATGCCATACACTTTACATGTCAAACCAAGGTCAATGATGACATGAAATTTCAATATTATAAGAAAATTAAAAATCCTAATTGATAAGACAATTGGGCTTGCAAATATATGTCCTTTGTGATAAAATTGGTGAAACAACATGGGTTTAACAACTCAATAGTCACTAGCCACAAATGTTATTTTTAACTAATACATAATCATAAAGGCCAATTAACGCACCCCCAAGCTTTTTAATGGATTCAAATATGAGTCCAGACTAAAGACAGCGAAAAGGCAAGGAATCGGAGCACGTTCCCTGGCTCGTAGCACTTTAGGGGGTAGAGGGGCGTGCTAGAGCTCTGAGATGGGACTAGGAATAATGACAAGTGTTTAATCACTCACTTGGATCTGCACAAACCAAACAACAAGTTGGTTAATGCACTGTTGAAACACCTTTGGTGTTAGGATGAACCACGGGCAAACTCGGACTCACAAGACTCACCATGGCCCGAACTTGGGGAAAGCCACCACCTTCCCCCTTATAGTATACTATATGCCTCTCCACAAGGCCCACATCCAAATAGCTTTTTGTCCTGGGACTCCCAAGTGGGAGTCCCGAAATTACCAAAGTCGGGACTCCCGCAAATTTGGAGCCCCATAACTTTGCGTGCAGACCTCCAATCGAGATGAGGTCTAAAGCAAAGTTGTAGCCCTCGTCAAGAGCTTTCCAACGATATGTCACACTCTGCCTACACGTAAGGAAATCGGGTCGATTTTGGACTTTTAGTGGTCGGGAGTCAAATTGCCAATTTGACTCCCGGCCTTTCTTTTGGCCATAACTTGTGTTTTAAATGTCCAAATGGGTGATGTGAGCTCATTTTAGACATCTACGTTTCAATATCTTTTCAATGACATAAAGAAATTTTTAAACCAATGGGTTTTGACCTTTGCAATTGCTCCCTAAAGATTCGGGCGTCCTTTGGGACTCCAACTCCCCAAGTGGGAGTTGCCTTGGGAGTGTGAAGGTTCATTCTCTCACACTCTCTTGCACTCCCGGGAATATAAGATGTGCTTCCCGGGTCTCCCTCTTGTCTCGCCCTCTTTCAAGCCCTTGCCTTGGTCACGAGTCCAAGGTTAAGGTTGTGACACCAATTATAAAACCCAAAATGTGTTGTTGTGGTAGCAACACATAAAGTCAAGTTGATTATGAAATAAGGTACCTTTTAAGGTTACAAACCTCTACAAAACAAATGTCTATGTAATTACAAATAAATGTGTCACTTGAATGATGACAAATTGGTACTACAAGTTACATATCAACAATCATAGTATCAATAGATATAATAAGAAGTTTTGAATTATTGATGTTTCTTTCCATAGGTTCAAAATTAATAGTTTTTTCTTGCTTAGGTTCTAATCAACATTCTATTTCTCCAAAGGTTCCAAATCATTGGGTCGTATTAAAATAGGTTTCAATACATTGTCATTAACATACCTACAAGGTTTAGGCTTGTTAATATTAACTAAAATAGGATTGGGTCAAACTGATATTTTGTTTTTTAACAAAATAATGTTGATAGGTAAACAATATTGAATCCTATAAGGTCCAAACCATCTTTTCTAAAATTTGGAAGAATCTGATTATATAACATCAAAAAACCATAACACAAAATTTCCGAATAGAAATTTTGTTTTAATGCACTTATTTTGAAACCATAAAGACCTATTCCATTGGTTAGCAGCAACTAAATCTTGTGCTAACAACATGTCTTCTTGCAATTTTTCTAGCTTTGAAAGTTGGCTAGTTAAAACCCTAGCAATTATGGGATCTAATGATTGACCTATTTTTTATGGTAATATGTATTCAATGTATATCAATATGGATGTAATCCATAAACTAATTGGAAGGGTGTGTGACCTGTTCCAACCTTAATTGTTGACTAGTATGAAAATAGCAATGTGGATAGGTGTTCATCCCAATCAATTTTATTTTCATTCACTAACTTAGTGAGCAAGGTTCCAAAAACCTTATTAGTGTTTTCAATTGTCCATTTCCCTATGGATAATAGATAGTGAAATTAGTAAGTCTTCAAATAAAAATGATTAATAAGATAACAACATTAATGAAATGAGTGCCATGGTCTATGACAATATTAAAGGACATCCAAACTACGTCAATATATGTTCGTATAAAAACGTAGCAGATATAATAACTATGTTGGTATGCAATGCTTGTGCTTCTACCAATTTAGTAACATAGTTAGTAATTCTAAAATATATTGGTTGTTTGAATATTTGCTAGCTAGTTTGATAGGTCCAATAAAATCAAGTCCCAATTTTTTAAATGGTTATTCAAATAATGTTGTAACCAATTCTGCCACATGTTGAGACAATAGGTTAACATTGATCACAAGTTTGACAAAATTCATGAACAACTTGATTCATGGTGGGCCATTAGTAACCTACACCAAGAATTTTGCATATAATAATAGTTTTAAAAATGCCCTCCAACAACTCCAAAATGCAACTCCTGTAATATTGTAGGCACCTATTCTAGTTGTAGAATTTGCCTAAACTTGTTATTTTGCCCAAACAAATATATATATAATTCTTTCATGAAAACAAAAGGATTAATTTATTAAACTAAGTATTGTCTTTGTGAAATAGTCAGTCTTTCTGGTATCACTCCTTATGTCAAATATTCATAAACACTCTACAACCATTCAAGTCTTAATATAAACAAGTTGGAATTTGAAATCTGATATGGTATTCCAACAAGTTCAATATTGTTGGGTAACTTATTTAACGCATTTGCCATAAGGTGTGATTTACTACATTTATAAACTATTTTGAAACTTCATACTTTAAGAATAATAATAGCCATCTAGCTAATTGGCCATAAAGCTATGGCTTGTTGACCAAGTAAACTAAAACCATATGGTCAATGTAAATCACAAACCTATTACCTAACAATAGTGTCTAAACTTGTGCAATGCATAGACCATAGCTAAAGCCCTTCTCTTAATTCAGTGTAGTTCAACAACCTAAAGGAGTGCATGACCGGTTGATCAAACTTACTAGTTGGGTTCTAGGCAAATATAACCCATATTACTAATTGGGATGTATCAATATGCACATGAAATTCCAATTCCCAACTAGGATTGATCAAGATAAGAGCTTGAACATATTAATTTTTGATTTCCCTCCAAGCAATTTGACATTTAGCTATCCATTCAAATGCCTCAGTTTTCTTGAATAATTTTGTAATGGGTGCCATAATAAAAGCAAAACCTCTGATGAAACATTAATAAAATTGAATCATTCTAATTAATTTTAACCATGGCTTTTATTTTTTGGGGATCATGTTTTTTCCGTCTTTAGACATAATGAATCCCGAAATTGTTCATGAATACACATTTGTCTAGGTTCAAATTAATCCCAAATTATTTGCACTTAATGAAACATTTCCTGAACTTCTCTATGTAAATAGATAAATCACTAAAGACTATGAAATCATTGAGAAATATTTTCATGAACAAATCTATATATTCTCGAAAGGTTTAAGTGACTACTTTCTAATAAGTAGGTCATCAATTTTTTACCCCAAAAGGCATTACAACCCACATAAATGCTCCCTAATCAGTAACAAAAGTTGTTTTGTACTGATCTTCTAGTATTATAGAAATTTAAAGATACCCTAGAAGGTGATTGCAAAGTAAGGTGGCTCACTTTTTATGTCACAATCCAATCTTTTACAGAGTGGCATACATTTACATGTTATTAACATGGCATAAAAACAATAATTTTCCAAATTTATGGCTATATTTAGATTTTCAACTTGAAGAAAAAGACATTTGTAAAAAAAAATTGCAGCATATATACACCAAATATATAGTAAATGAACTTTTGAAGTTGAAAATATGGACTAGTTCATTGTTTGTGCTTCCATATACATGCATTTTGTGTATGAATTTTATTTGAGATATATTATAGGGACTCAATATATGATGTGTTAAAACAAAAAGAACATACGTACAAAAAAATTGTTAAAAACAATTTGCCCAAAAAAAAGTTATGGATTTTTTAATGGTTTAAAGTGAGCCATATTTTCATAAGTCCATATCATAATCATTTTTTGGTGGATTTCAAGTTTTATATTCTTGACATTTACATTAAAAAAATGTTTTAAATGACTATTCTTCATATGGGCTTTTTAGTTTATTAACCACCATGTAATTCCCCACTAAAATAATGATATCAAAATAGATTGTCATCTTAACACTACTCTATGGACTTTTAGGGAGTGGAACATTCGCTGAAAATGAACCACCTTAGAGTGCATACACCTTAAAAGGCCATCGAAAAAAGTATACACTTCATGATTTGCTATGGTATTACTAACTTCATTTGTAAAAGGTAATGGGTAAGGATCCTTCTTAATGGTAGCATTTAATTCTTAAAAATCTACACAAATCTTCAAATTGCCATTTTTTTAGGAACTACCATGATGGGTGATAACAAAGTTGCTTCTTCAACATGTTTAGTGAAACATGCAGCCAACAACTTATCAATGTCATGTTTGACAATGGCTACATAGTTAGGATTCAACTAGTACCTTGATTGATGAATGGGTGGTATTGTTGTGTCAAATTCAATTTATATTGAGCTATTTCAAGTGAGATGCCCTTCAAATCCTTATAACTCCAAGCAAAAAAAATCCTTGAATTTCTTTAGTAATTTAACCAATTGAGTACTAAGAATTGGTTTTAGATCAACATTGATTTTCACATTTACATGTTCTTTTCAATACCCAAGTTGATTTTGGTCAATTGTTTTTCATTAGTTCTTCCATCCAATAATTCGCAAGTTCTGAACTTGTTTTCGAACAAATGTCTCATTAATCTTCCATCCACTTCTAGGTTGAAAATTCTATATGGCAGATGTTGCTTGAAAGTATCAAGAGGTATAATTAATGAAACAAATAAAATAGACACATGTCCAATAGGTTCTTTTAAGACCTATTCAATTAACCCAACATGTGCTATGGGTACAAACTCCTTTACCTATTTAGTTTTAATAGTCTAGGGTACAACAATGGTTCCTATAGAAAAAAGGTTAAGTTCTGTGGTAACCATTAGTTTTTTTTCTTCATTAGATATCCCCAAATGGAAATCATAACAAATTAAAACCTTAGGTCATTTGGTTTCAATCTTAGCTTTTGGTGATAAGTATAGTTTTGACAATACTAGTTTCTTGAATAATAATAGTATTAATACCCCAATCGTGAACTATTTTTGCATCTTTAAGCCAAGGTCGACCCAACAACATAGAGTGGGTAGAATTTAATACATTATTTTTTATAACAATAATTGTAACTGTATAAGGTACACCATGTACATGGATTTTCAAGTCTTTGATCAAACTTAGTGATTTAACAATAGTTTGATGAGCTATATGTAGATTGTATGGTGCCAATTTAGATTTGGATAATCCTAATTGGACACGTAATCCTCTTATGATAATGTCAACTTTAAATCCTCCATCCAAAATAACATCCTCAATGAAGTTCTTCCCTATTTGTACCTATATTACTACATTTGATGATCAATGGTAATTATAATTATTGCAAGTTCAAGCTAAACAAGTTTTTTTGTCATTGGTTTACTGATCTTTCAATCTGCTTCAAAAGATATTGTTTGATATGAAGAACTATTTGTAACAATTGATCCATAGTATATTTGGTATTCAAAACCTATATACTAATATATTTTAGTATTTGCTCTAGGGTTTGCTTTGTAGACATTGGTTTTGAGTACACTAACTGTGATGGTAAAATACCATGTTGTTATTTCCCATTTGGTTCACTAGTTGTTGCGGTCTTAAACTTTGCCCAATTGGACTACAAAGACCCATTTATAGTCATAGGTTGTTGCACATTGTTGTTTTACAACTATTTTATTGCTTTTGTAAATGAATTCCACATATGTTATTCCTTCAACCAATCTTTTGTTCCCTTTACCTTTAGTGGTTCTTGATCTCTCATAACTTGTGTCGTGATTTATTTTGAGTAATCATAATAGCAATTACATTGTCTAGTACATTATTAGTTTTAAGAGGTTTAAGTACTATTGTATTGAAATTAATCAGTTTTGTTCAAACATATTTTATACTTATGCTTTCCTAGGACAATCCTTAGATCAATGGTTTATAATAGAACAAATGGTACAAGGATATCTCAACAATATCCTAACAGGTTTAGTAGGTTGAGCAATGACTCCTAGAACTGGTTCTATGGATTTTATTGGCACAATAGGTACTATCGGCATTTCCCTTTTTCAATTATGATAGGTTTCAACTGAATCACCTATTTTTCCACATTTAATACATGTTATAGTTGATTTTGTTGAATCAATAGGTACAATAGGCTTTATTACTACATTCATTTTTGGTGTAATCAATAAGGCATTATGGCTCGTGTTAGTAGGTCCATTTTCTTCACAAACTACTATTGCCTCCCTATGTTCCATGAAGGTATCTCTTTTCATACTTTCCATAGCTAGTTTTAAGTAAGGTAATAAACATATTTTAAAAACAATAGTAAGGAAAATATCAATAACCTTAACCTATAAACAATTTGTTAGCTTTAGTAGTCATTCATAATAAACCTCTACCCTTTTCGAAGTTTGTTGTTGAATGTTTCTTAGTTGCATATAAGCCTCATTATCATTAATAATAATATGAAATTGTTTGTTTTTAACTTACTCCAACCCCATGAAGGTATAGTTGGGATGATCTTGAAGGGTGAATGCATGGTTAAGTGGCTCATTTTTGCAACAAAATGAACAATTGTTCCAGGTACCCTTCATTCAAATGTATATGGTGATGAATATATCTTTAAATCTACTAATTGGAACTTGGATTTAAACTAACAACTTTATTATGAAAAGAATTGTGTGGTTATTTATTGATTAAAAAATTACTTGCTAAAAGTAATAACTTTTGAAATCAAAAAATATAGACTAGTTGTTTGATGGAACATCACAAAATGCAAAAAATTATATTGATTCACATTCCAAATTTGTTATTAGGATTCAGTATATGATGTATTATGAGATGATAAACTCAAATAAGGAATCTTTTCTTTGAAAACCTTAACCATTTAATAGTTAAAGATTTTGAATGGTTAAAATTGGACCATATTTTCATAAGTCCCTATGAGTTACAATTTTTGTTTATTTTTCAATTTCTTTGTCCCAAAAGCATGTATGTTTTTGAAAGTTTTATTTGGGGCATTATTCATATGGACTTTGTGAATTGTCTTTTTAAGAATTCTAAATTGAAAAATGACGTCAATTTTTGGTAATGTAAATGTTGATGTAAAATATTTGTGAGGATTTTTAAGTGATTGAACATTGATTAGTTAAAGATTACAATATTGACATTTTAAAAAATAGCAACCATGTCCATTTGAACATTTTTTATGAATTTCCTAAAGACTTGTAGGGAATTTTAAACTATCCAAACATGAGCCACCTAGCTTGCATTTACCCTAAACGAAGTTCTCACCCCATTCTCATTACAAGAAATCATGGTTTATTTGATAGGAAAACTAAACCAAAAACCATTCATTTTAACATTTGGTCAATTTGACCACTTAGTCATATTTTACAAGTCAATTTGAACATGTCCAACTTCACTGGGAGTTTTTTTTACTAACCTTAATATGGTTTTTTTGACTAATCAAATTGGACAAAAAATTGGGCAACCAAAGAAAATTAATTTTAAAAATAGCTCAAATTTTAAATATAAAAATGCAATAAATGAATAATACATGCCTACCCATTCACCATGGCCTCCTACCTACATATCCACAACCCACCTAAATACTATACATTTACACACATGTACAAACTATATATATGAATATACATACTCCCCATAGTAAATGTTGGTAGAGGGGATTAAACCTTGGCTTCTTTGGTTCCACATCAATGTCTTGGCCATCAAACCATCACATCATTTTGTAAAACAATATGATACCATATGGATTTAACATGGTTCTTTGAACTTAAATGAATTTTTTTGTCAATGTGTATAACAACATTTAAACTTCAATTTTTTTTCATAAGTAGGTTAGTAGGTACTTAATTAGGTAAATAGGTAGGTACACATACTTACCTACCTATGTTTTTAGATGTACATATTTACTTATGTAAAATATAAATAGGTATGTACTTAAATAGTAGGTAGGTAGATATATATAGGTATGTAGGTAGACAAATATGTAAATAAGTACATAAGTAAATAGATAAATATATAGGTGGGTAGGTAAATAAATACGTAATTAGGTAAGTATATAGGTAGATGTTAAGTAGGTAGATAGTAGGTAAGTAGATGGATCAATAGATAGGTAGGTAGATAAGAGGTAGGTAGATAGATAAGTAGGTGGGTAGATAAATAGATAATTTTGGTAAATAATAAGTAGATAATAGGTAAATAGTAGGTAAATAGGCCATAGGTAGGTACATGGTAAGTAAATAAGTAGGTATCTGGAACATATTTTGGTAAGTAGGTAGGAAAAACGTAAGTAGATATATGTTAAGTAAGTAGGTAGGTAAATAACTTAGTAGGCATAATAAAGGGGCTAACTAACTAAATTAAGATGGCAAATTTAACTAAACATGACCATTCAGTATAGCCAATTTGATTAAGCCATGGGCAGATTAATGGATCATTTAAAAAAATTGTCCCTCTTAACTAGATTTACAACTTAAGGTTCAGTCAAACTGGTCATTTTAATAAAAAAACCAATTAAAAGAACCATGTGTCTTTCACTTAACTAGATTTACAACTTAAGGTTCAGTCAAAATGGTCATTTTAATAAAAAAAAACCAATTAAAATAACCATGTGTCTTTCATGTTTCATGTTTTTAATCAAAGTGAACATCCTTTTGGTCAATGCGAACACTTTAATCAAGTTGAACCTTTTAAAAAGCCATGATTTGTTGTAGTGTCTAAAATGTTATTTTAAAATGTAAAACCAAATAGGTCAATGATATCAACCTCATTGGTTTCACCATTTGCATTGATTTTTTTTTTGAACATTTTGATGTGAACATTAAGATCAATGTCCTTAACATAGGTGGGATATTAAAACTTCAATAAGGTTGTTTGCTTTTTGTTTATGCAATAGGTTGTGTAGCAACAAGAGGATACCATGGTGGTATTTGTGGATTTGGTATTGGCCAACCATATGGTCTAACATGTGGATTTAATGGTGGTGTTTTAGGTGGATTTGTTTTAAGCAAATCACCTCCAAATGAGCCTCCTCTTAGTGGATCACTAAGTGGTTTGCTATTTGGTGGTTGATGCATGTGATTTTTCCTTGGCAATTGGTTTGGTTGAACTTCCCCAATCGGTTGTATTTTAGTTTTATTTCCTAGCACAATTGTGTTCATTGTGACATGCACATTCTATTAAATAGGTATTTTGTTATGAGTAGTAACATGTGGTTTATGTTGATACACAACAAGTTGAACTAATATAGTAACATGAATTCCAGTTAAATAGGGGGTACTGTTTGTTATCACTATAGGTTGATATGGCCTTAAATAAAGGTACCCTACCATATAACCTATAGTGGTTATGGGATTAACAAGCTCAATCATTTTCATCCCACTAAAATATCCTAGATACAAGCTTGAATCCATACATAGATAACATTATTGTTACATTGTACCACATAGAATAAAAAGAAAAAGGTATATTACTTGTTTGACCTAATACAATTGGTGTAATAAGTTGTTGCCAACCTAATTATTAAGTGGTTGGTATTGCTTCACTCCTTGTAATAGGTTGTGTGAAATTCTTTCACATAGGTGCAACAAAGAACCCTGTTGAAATGCTTGGAACAATCTGCCATGAAGTGTTCATCTCTTCAAGAAATCAACAAAATTTTCATCCACAAAATAACAAAATTTGAAATCTTGACCAACTTGTTAAGAACTAGTAATTGTAGGTTCTAATTTCAAGATTGATATTTTCCTTCTAAACTAGTATGTTTTAAGGTATAGTCCATAAGTAACCAATCTAGATGACAAAACATTGAACGGTAATTGACTTTGATGAGCAACAATGGGTATTATTTGTGCCTCAATCAATCCTAAATTAGGTAAAATAACTAGTTGGTTCATGGGTCTCCTATCAAGATGTCAAAGTTATTCCACCTAATTCAAAAATTGAATAAACTCTTGTTTTGAAAATCAACAATAACAAGTTCAATATTTGGAATATGTTCATTGTTTTGAACATCTCTAATAAACTTTACTAATAATGGCATTACACCCATTCCAGAAATATGATAATCAAGAATTGTAGATCACCATTATTGTTGGGTAGATCTAATTTCCTCAACGTTGCAAGCAAGTTCAATTGTTTTTCCATCAGGTTGCAAGTTGATTTCCCATTGTTGGTTTGAAACTTGTGATGTAAGTTGTGGTTGACAACATGTACTTGTGATTCCTTATTAACTTCTTATTTTATTAGTATTTGTTGTTGATTTCCAACTTCCCATTGTCGTAGTACATCCATACTAAAACACCCAAAAGTTAGGCTTCTTTAAGTTGATTAATTTGTTCTTCTCATGCTAATATATTTTATAGTGTAGGTTGTTGAACAACTAGTTTTAATTGCCTTTTAAGATTTTTTGTAACCACCTTTGACATTTTTTTCCATGAACTTATATGTTTAAGAAGTGGTGCTACATTATTTTACTATTCAACAATGGCAACACCCCCAAACTCCTTGAAATATTTAAATGCAAGTCTTAGACTGAGAATAACAAAAAAAAAAAATCAAATCGGGGCACACTCCTTAGTTCCAAACACTTTTGGGGTAGCAGGGCATGTTAGAACTTTGGGATGGGACTAAGATGAACTCACAAGCTAGAGTTCAATATGAGATTAATTTGCACAAAGAGGGTGGTCAGTGCAAGTTGGATGCAAGAAATGTGATGGATTTAGTAGGGACAACTTCAAACTCAAGCTTTATATGGCCTGTAACCTTTGGGAGGAAGCACCATTCCCCCCCCTATAATATGTTTTGTGATTCTCCACAAGGGTTACAAACCATAATAACATTTTTTCTTAAAACTCCCAAAATTAGGATTCTTACTAACCCAAAACTTTGGTGTTTATATATTCCTTTCAAATCAAGCTTGTTTGGAGCATGTGAGGGCAATATCTTATAACCTTTGAAAAGATCTTTTCAATTGTGTATGGCATGCCCTAATTGGAGTTCATTTGATCCCTGTTCTAAAAAGATTTGTGGTTAGGAATCAAATTTTTAATTTGACTTTCAACCTTTCTTTTAATCATAATTCATGCATTTCAGGTTTAAATGAACAATGCAAGGGCATTTTAAGTAGCTACATTTTAACACCTTTCTAATGGTATCTTGAAGGTTCAAATTGATGATCATTTGCCCTTTCAATTAAGGTTTTGAATATTTGGGATTCCCACATGGATGCAATTTTTAAAGTGGGATTGCACTTTGGAAGTCATTAGGCTCACCCTCTTGCACTCTTTCCCACTTGTGAAAACGTGTTTCATTCTTGAACATTGTCTATTGGCCTCATGTGCTCTTGCACTTCACATTTAATCACAAACCCAATGATAAGGTTAGTTCAATTAATAGTTTAAAATTAGAAATTGACCCCCTTACATATTAGACTAATAAACAAAATTTTTTTAACACATTACTTTTTTACACAAATATTCTTTAAATACGATAAAAATTAAAAACTTAAACTTAACAATAGAGCATAGCCTAAAAACTATCATAAAAAAAACATTTGCATAGTTGAAATTTTAAAAATCAATCAATTAAAAGCATAAAATCTAAACATGAATTTTTAAAATTTTGATCCACTACATGGTTGCCAAATATTAATGGGATTTTTTTGTATTTCCCACTTAATGCAAAAAAAAAAATTCTAATTTTTTTTAGTTTTTTCCTAACATGTTCTATTCTATTACAACAATTCTATATTTTGTTAACATGTTTATACAACAACAATTTATTGTTATACAAGATTTTTACTTCCTAAAATTATTATAAAACACAAGTTATCAAAAAAAATTCAAAAAAAAAAGTCTATTTATTCGCCAATGAAAACAACAAAATGAACATGAACATGAAAAATTTGGAACATGTCTATTCAAAGTTTGCACTCTTGTATACAAATTTCAAACTCAACTATCCTATTCAACATAAGTAGTCACTACTTGCTAGGTTTAAACAATAACTAACAAGTAAAAAAAAGTTTAAAAGTCAGAAGTTTAAATCTACATGCGCAACCTGTTTTATCGATCACTTATTTTGTCAACTACCTATTATTACATCACTGATTTGAAATGATAGAACCAATTTTCACATTTGATACATGTTACTGAATTTTCTCATTAACATTCACCATCAAAACAAATAGACCAAGCACTCATCATTTTTCAACCTTCATGAATATTAGTACCTATCATAAACATAATACTAAACATTTAGTAATTAAAGATTACAATAATAAAATCTTATAAAATAAGAATCATGTCCATTTGGAAACCTTTTAAAAACTTGCCTGGGACTTGTATGAGATGTTATATCTACTTTAAATGAATCACTATAAAATGCATACACCCCTTTCTCACTCTTGCAACCTCAAACTTGTACTAAGGCATGGTGATAGTGAGGACATAACTCACATGTGAGAGTCGTGATTAAATTCCCACACAATCACTGGTGTGAATGGCTTCTATTGAACCCAACATCATGCACTAACATATGGGGGTGTGGTGAGAATTATGCAACACCTTCATGATTGTTACAAGGTGGGGTCAAGTTTTGGTGGTGCTCACCATCAACACTATTTTATTATTTTCACATAGTGGTTTCAGGTAGTCCATTGGGGATGTTTATTAAGTACAGTTTGAAGGTTAGAATTGTGTGTAATGTTGACCTGTGAAAAATATTAAATTGGCCAAGGGTTTTTATTGCCAACACAAAAAGTATTGCCACATGTTTTTTCTCCCTCTAACCTTTTTTTGTTTAAGATGTAAGAGCAACCAAAAAAAAACCATGTTCATAACATTACTTAGCAAGTTATGAACATTGCTTGACATGTTTATAACATGCTACATTAAGTATATATAGTGCAACATGATATTGAATGTAAAGGCCTAAATGAATGGCATATAACATGCCCCTATAATCACCATTCAATGCTAAGGGGTTTTATCTTGATAATGAATATTTCCTCCAAGAACTCCAAACCATTGGAAAGGCTTGAAAATTTGACCAACATTTTTTTTGAATCCATCCCCCCCCAATGAACCTTATTGGTAGAGAAGTCCTGCAACTTCCTCTTGTTCACCATGCTAATCAATAGTATGCAATTTCCTCCCATAAATACAAGGTAACACCAACGGATCTAAGATTGTTCCTCTAACCAACATGGCCTATGACGTAGTATGCATAATATGGCCTGAGCACACATTGTGTAATCCATTGGGTGGTTGGGATGGCCTAGAACCACAATCTCCTGTTTGGTTAGAACTCCATGCCACAAGGTTTCCTAACAAGCATGGAGTTTGATTTCATTCCATCCATGCTTTTCAAAAATATCTGCAATAGCTACAAGGAAAATCAAGGAAGAACTCAAAACAAAGCTTTGTCATAACTGTTGACACACTTCTTTCTCATGAATTCCACAAAATGTAGTTGATAAGAGAGATCTGATTGGCCACAACCACGTCTATGGATGACTAGCCACCACAGATTGTAGATGAACTTCCATGTGCGATGTTCTGCACCCCCATGGCTGCCTTCAAGAATATCCATATGCAATATACAAGATGTGCCTAATGTTGAGTTGCTGTGTTCTATGAAAGAGTGTGCTCCACCTCATTTGAGTCAATGCCCACAAAGCAACAAGGTGATCTTTGACTTGATCAGCATGCCACCACTTCAACTTTAACTCTGTGTATGATGCAAACTTATCACGAAAAGACCTTTGTATATCCACATAGACTCAACAGTTCATTGAAAATCAGGAGATGAGATGAGTGCACAGACCCGATAGACAGTGCGGAGATGATGAGGATGCATCACAGCAAAAGCCTTGACAAGTGCTGGTGGGAAGCTTCTTCACATACTCATTTCTCCCTATTTACGTACCCAAAATAATTAGTCCTCAATTGATGTCAGAAAAATATGGTCTCTCCCTTCTCAAAGACCTAATAGGGTGGCATTCCAGACAATCAGCTGAAATAACCAAAAGAGTGGAAAATAGAGAGGCAGGAAAAGAATTATCAATATAGCTGCAAACTGGAGAGATCCAAGGATGAATGCAGGAATCTAGAAAAAATGCAGAATCAATCGACACAATTGTGTTTTCAACCTTCAATTTCTGCAATAGTTGAACTAGAGAGGTCTCATACCTTGTACCCAAAATGCCGTACTTTGCCAGCTAGCTCTAATGTGTCTTTCAAATCAGCAGTTGGAAGTCTTAGTCCCCCATCACACAATTAAAGAAAGCTTGGTTAAAAGGTCTCATGGCATTTCCTTTTGAGTCAAATCACTAATATCATAAGTGGGAATAGCAATTAGCACTTAATGCTGAACTGTTGCCCTAAGCCAAGTAAGAAAAAGCACAGCAAACATGGGTCAGAAAATGGAAAACCTAAAAGTGGGCCTCTGGAATGGCTGGGAACAGCTGAGGCAACAGTGGCCTCACCACAGGCCAGTATTTCTGCACAGCCCACAAAGCCTCATCCTCAATTAGTACAGTTCAATAAAACAACCAAAAGGTCAAAATATCTTGGAAAACCATCTCAAGATGCCATGTAGGTAAAAGAGTTCTGAAGACCCTGCAATCATCAGATTGGAATGCCGCACAAAGCCCAACTCTCTGAGGGCAAGGGTCTACTCTGCCCTGTGACACACAGCTTAACAATATCATGAGAGTCATATGCAACAGACACAATCAGTAATCACAACTGGTTCCAGGCTGACATGATTTTCAGTCAGTGTTTGTCAAAAAATAGGAACTGGCAAGAATTCTAAATCAATGTTATTGAACCAATAAGAGGAAACCTCTCATGAGCACACTCGGCCATTTTTAAAGTATGGGAACCATGAAAGAAAGTTGCTCACTTCTGAATGGAGGGTACAGGGCCATGAAATGCTCAGCAATGCAATTTTTGGTACAACAGAAATTGATGATGGGAGTAACCACTGCTAGAATACCACTGATCACTGGCAGGTAATCTGGATTATGTGGTAAAGGCTGAATGTCAAAGTGACAATACACCCATAAAGTACTCCAATTTTGCTTTCCTGGAGCTCCAAGCTGTCAAGATCACACAGACTATATGCCTCGGAGGGTAATGCCTGAGAACCAAAACAAAAGGTGTATGATGATGTTTGACCAGAATAAGAGAAACAGTAGCTGAGAGAAATGGCAAGGAAATCAACTAAGCTTAAAAGTTCTCAGGTTGTGCAACTTTCTTTATCACATTCACAAAAGTACATGAGAGCTGTTTAACACAGACAAAAGAAAGGAATCTGTGAAATATCTAGTTAGGATTCATGGTTGATTGAGGACTGCAAGTTACCTTTGCTCTCTGCATTGTTTTACTGTCTCGATTTTTAAGGACAGCCACATACCCACTAAAGGATATGCACCTACCTAGTACTGAATTATTACACACTGACCACCAGTCCATGCCACTCCACAAGCTCATAAAAGATCCTCACATTCTGCACATTGGACAATCTATGCTCCTGGCCCACACTACAATGCAAAGGATCTCAATGAAAGCACTATAAGCAATGAAATGCTTACTGCAAGACTGCCAGTACTGATGTTTCAGAGGCTATCCACTGTATGAGAGCTCCCTACACTCCAGCAAAATGAACCCACAAGTATAAAGCCACCTTTCCAGGAACTGAGTGATGCCTTTGTTTGAAAGTGGAGAACCAAAGAACCTTGTGTTGGACTTAACAGAGATCAGATTGCTAGGATTACACATCACCTAATGACAAAATGCATTCCATGCATCGAATGCTCCCATGGAGTCCCTGACCTGTCAATACCGTCGCTATATAGCTATAGGTGCCATACAGCTGCAGGAGGAAAGGAGCATCTTTGTGCACAAATCTCATCTCACAATCCAAGGAAACAAATTGTATCCAAATATCCTTCATGTGTGTGAACTTGCAGTCAGTGCAGCTCCAAGCTGTTTAACACCATCACCAATGCTGTTCAAAGCTCCAATATAGCCAGCCCCAAGCTGCAGTGTACTTCGAAACTTTTCCCTCTCAAACTCAAGCTTTTTTTCCTCCATTTCCATTTCCTCCTTGTGGCGCTTGTCTTTGCGATCCTCACTTTCCAGCATTGCTTCAATCACCTTCTTGTTATTCTTCTTCAGGATTAGAGCCAAGCTCATGTCTTCTGATAATGGAAACATAGATGACTTCCTCTTCCTTTTCCTCATAAGCACATCTGGGTCACCATCAGCATCAAAATCCTCTGAATCTGAAAGCTCTGCATCACTTGCTGTGGGCAGACTCCTATGTGAGGCCCCTGCTTTCACCCATCCACTTCAGCAAAAACCATCAGGCATTTGATTTGAGAAATTACAAAATCTGCACATCAGGCACCTCTTCTTATGTGCATTTCAGACACCCAAACCTAAGAACATCAATGTTTAAGCTTGAACAAGCTTTTGGATTGAGATTAGTTGCAAAGGAACTATTAATTTCGCCTGAACACTTGTGATAAAGAAAGAAACCCACAAGCTTTTCAGCATCATGCAAAGCCCGTTCGGAAAAACCTAAGGACAACGGTCAAGGGGCTTTGAGCATAGGTATACTTACCTTTCAGATACCTTTCAGAGGAACCCAAAAATGCAGTTGATGTTTCCGAAAACAAGACAAGCCTCTGATGACCAAGGTGAGACCAAGGTCATGTATGTCTCTTTACATGTCTTCACAGATGGTAAACAACTGGATACAGATGGATTCTCCACTTATTAAAACAGTCTGGGGAAATGAGAGAGGGTACCATGTGCTGCACTACTACAAAGCTGGATTCCAGATGAATTTTGGTGACATAATGCTAAGAAAGGCCTTGGCAAACTCACAATGGTCTGGAGAGCTTTAACACTTGATTCAAAAATTACCATCTCTTTTTGAAACAAAATGGCATTGAAGCTGCAGTTTTGAAGCAGAAAGATGTAGAGTACCCAGCTACAAAAAGATCCATGAAGTTGCAGAGAAATCTCCACAACAACAATTAAAGGTAACACAACAATGAGTGCAGTCATAACCTCATAAGAATCGCTCACTAAGTGACAGACCATCACCTTCATCACGAACAGCAGTGACAAGCTGCCATGACTACCCACTGAGTTCATCAGCTCCCAACAGTGGGTGTAGATAAGCATATAATAATCTTCCCAAAAACTTGGGCAAACCATTATACACAATCTGTGTCCTGAGTTTCTGTTGCCTTTCCGGAAGCAATGGGAAGACTCAGACGTGATGTTGGCTAGCACTCAAGAGACATTGCTAATCAAAAAAGTCAACAGTATCCTCATTCAGGCTGCAACAAGCTTCTGAAGGAAAGAGCTTTTATTTCATTTTAGTATGTCCCTGTATATGCAAGCATCTATGCCTAAAAGACATAGAGGCCTATATATAGGGTAGTGGTTGGGGCCTCCTGCACCCTGAACATATCCTTTAAGCACACCACTGGTGACTACTTGGATGCAAAACATCTGCTTAAGCCACTAGAAAAAAGATCGATGAAGTTGCAGAGAAATCTCCATAACAACAATTAAAGGTAACACAACAATGAGTGCAGTCATAACCTCATGAGAGTCGCTCACAGAGTGACAGACCATCACCTTCATCACAAACGGCAGTGACGAGCTGCCATGACTACCCACTGAGTTCATCAGCTCCCAACAGTGGGTGTAGATAAACATATAATAATCTAACCCAGCTACAAAAAATGTACTCATGTTGCTTCATGTGAAGTAGGTATAACATACTTGAAGAGCACAGACAAACCTGTGTGATGCAAAGGGGCGGAAGTGTCCAACTCCCCAGGGTCAGCTGGTCGGCCCTTAATGTACCATTCTGCCAATGCATTATACACCTCCTTGTAAAAATTGGGTGGCATAGCTGTCTTTTTCCTCTCTTCCTTAGACATGTCCCAGTAGGATTTCTGGCCACCAGGAATGGTCTTCTCATGATCATTGACTTTTTTGAATTCTGACACCAAAAGTTCCCACTTATCTTGACATTGCTGTGCACTTTTATGGACCCCATTACTCCACCCATAATCCTCTATCCATTTCCATCTCTCTTGTGCAGTCTTATGTCTCTCTTTCAAGTTGGCCTTCCGAATCCTGTCAAAATCCTCTCGTCTCCCTGCCTGCCAAAAGAAGTAGCAGTTGGATTCTTCTAGCCTCTTCTGTCACAATAAAGATGATCAAACCTATAGAGTTCTTGATATATCATTTCTGTATTACTGAAACTTGTAGGCATCTTCAGTTCTTTGCTAATTTAATCACTTTATCATCCAGCATACTTGAGCCAACAAACAAGTGGAGTCTGTCGTAAACCCTAAAAGAATGTCTCTAACTACAATTTAGACTGAATTTGGCGACAAGACCTTATTACACTCTTGCTCATGGAGGCCACCACCCTACTTAAAGACCTTGTTCCTTGCAGTCCAATACCCCAACATTTCGAAAAGTGCAAAAAGTTAGGACATTCTTCTGCCACGTGAAGCTGCTTTAATAACCATAAAACAGTCTTCACAACCAGACAAGCATAATTCAATCCAAGTTACGCGTGGCCAGCGGGAACCCGCCAAACCTCTATGCAACCTCTATGCTACTGCCGAATTCAGAACGGCCTAGAGTCAGCGAGTTCTGTGGCAGAGAGTGTAACAACAGATTCCAACAAATGCATAGAACATTTTTTTTAATTTCAAGGAGGAATTTGGAGGAGATTGGCAGCAGGTACTCAGAAGACTGACCTGTAACACTAGGATTTCAGCCGCCGTCCAATTCCCTTTCTTGTAAGCCCTGCCTTTTCTAAAAGCATCCTTCTTGGAACGGTCCCCGAACGGAACATCAATGTCGCTTCCAGTCTGGTTGCGATGCTCTCTCTCGACACCCAAAGGTGCCGACATGACATGATGATGCCCCAAACCGCTGGGAGGACCCACCGTGAGCTCCGCCATCTTGCTTCATGAATCCTCTCTTCCTGCTCGAAGACAAACCCTGGCGACCATTTCCGTTCCCCTCTCCTTTTCCAACCCAAGAACGCGAAACAGAGCGGAGCAAAGACCAAGTGTACTCAAGGAAATGCTTGAATCAACCGTTGTTGGTCGAAAGGAAAGAAACCCTAAGTAGGGTAATGCGGGAATTGAAACCCATGAATGCAGCAGCAGCATCAGCTTCTAATTGCTGGCGACTGTACATGCCTGCGTTTGTGAAAACCAATTTAAATCATCATCGTCTGCGCAGCGACCGCCCAGACCGTTCCAAGCCGATGCTAACTTGCTAAGGTGCCACTAGTGCAACTATGCTCCGTACATCCCGCCGTCAGTGCTCCTCCACCGGTCACCTCACGAACAGTCAAGTTCTCGATGACGAAGGAAGATTCCTTCACGCGAACAGCCCCGCAACTGCCATCAGCATGACGGTGACCGTACGACGTTGCTCTTCTTGTCAACCCTGATTGATCCAACCCTCTTGATAAATCAGTAGTTGAATTAGCCTAGTGGCGCCAGTCGTCTACCCCTTCCTTCTCAATGGGTGTCACTGGGAAGACTCCGAGCAGAATATCAAGATAGTTGAGGAAGAAGAAGGCGCTTATGGTAAATATCAAGGTATTTCATAAGTATGGTTTATAAGGATTGCCTTGCCTTTAACAACATCAATGCAAATAATACCGTAGTACCTTTTCAAAGTTGGAGACTAGGGTGCCCAATAATTATTTTATTTTTCAAATTTCACTTTGGCAATAAAAGGAATGATTTATGAAATTTTGGCAATAAATATTGGCAGCCTCTTTGTTAGGTTTCTTTGACTCTAAACCTCTAATAAAATGAGATCTTTTCCAACTTTTTTTATTGTTTCTTCTTGCAAAAATGAGGAAACACAATACTCCACCAAAGTCAGATGGTGCATTGTAGTAGAGAATTTAGGTGCCATAGAAAATTAGCTTAGTTTCACAAAAAATTGCATCCATGTCAGTAATTTCCTTCAATTTTTGTATATCAAAGAGATAATTTCAGAAAATTTGACATTTCCAAAAGTAATATAATTACTCTGGCAAACCTGAAAAGGTTCTAAGGTAATCTCCCCAGAACCATCTAATGGTCACAAATTGTACAGGGCATAGTTTTGATAGTAGATACTGCATTTTGTGGTAAGGGAAGTTCCCGGGTTCTCCTGAGGGAGGGCCACAGTGCCACCTGAGGGAGCGATCTTAGGGTGTCCTTGCACCTCAGGAGAACCCAGAAGTATGGGAACCTCCACATCCATAAATGACTCCTCATTTTCTTTCCTCTGGCAACGCGGGAACATATTAAAAAAAGGGAGGATCACCTCCTGGCATAACACCCTAGGTTCTTCTCCTAGGGGAGATCCCTCAAAATACACATAGAAATAAGAAGAGAGCCATTTATGAAGCAAAGTAGCTCTCCATTGTACCTTATACTAGTTTTTACTGTTATGCAAAAAGGCCATGAAAGCAATGTTCTCTTATTTAGATTTGTGATGTAGTTGAAGCAGCAATTGTCCACAAGAAGATTTAGCCAAAAACTAGATATTCAAGTTAAACAATCTAAGCATCCTTTTATGTTGTTGGCTATCTACATGAACCTAATATAAAGATCTGGCAATTTCTTTTGTTTGTGAAATCTGAAGAATTTGGGTCAGTTTTTCATAAAAATGTTGTGTACTAGTTGATTTTATTTTTTCAGGTCAAAGAATTGCAACATTTTGTACATTTTTTTTCATTGCATGGGAGTAGGATCTCACTTCAGCATTTTTCATCCAAGAAATGACAATGCTCATAAAGACTTGCAGAAAATTTCTGAGAGTATTTGGACACCATGTTCTAAACCATAATTACCTGTCACCTAATGGAGAGGATGTTTTTTCCTTCTTGACTTCCATTCCATGGCAGGATCTTCTGTTTGCTGATTGGGTTCTTTTTGTTCTTTCAATGGGTTCTTCCAATTTCTGGAGATTATGGCCCTAGAAAGAATAAGAAATTTTTTTCATCATCTTTATGCGGGGTAAGTGTAATCAGGCCAGTGATAAGCCCTCCTTACAATGCATTGTTATTTTTTCAATTCCGAGATGGAGCCAGAGTGGCAAGCATCCCTAGGCAGATTTGGACTTAACTGGCTATTCATTTTTAGAGTACTCATACATCTCTAGTCGGTAGGCATGAATTTGGCCACACCCTCCCCAAAAATCAGTTTTCTGTCGCAATTTAGGGCATTTTTCATTTTTGAAAAGAGAATTTATGAGAGAATATTCTCTTTTCAGAAAACTGTGTCACCTTTTGGCGATTTTTCGCCCCCAAAAAAAAGACTGTTATAATGCCATCGTCCCTGGGCATTACCCTATGCACATATTCTTTGTGGTAAAACTACAGTTTGTCCCTTTTCACGCTTTAAAAATAACTTTCTTGTAGCTTAGGTGTTCCAACATTTGCACCTTGACCAAGAAAATTCCGTTTGTTTTATTAACAAGGCACTTTTTGTATAATGACTTTCCTTCAAGTCCCATGGTATTAAAAATAATCCTACCAAGCTTGAAAACTAATGCATTAACTAGCTCCTTAATAGGCCCCTTGATTTCTAGCAAGTTTGAAGGAAAATGAAGTGTTTCACATTTCTAATCACCATTGACAGCTCGCATGCCATGAAGTATTAATAACAATAGAACACTGTGTACTTGTTCTTATAGTGCGCATGCCCAAAACCCCTAGAATGAGTTCCCCCCTTGAACTTCTCATTGTGCCATAAGCATTCAAATTCCGTCTTTATTTTACACACATGCTTGGGGAGGAAAAACTTCTGACATAAATTTTGACAGGAAATTTTGAATCGGCAAAAAGCATGACATGTTACACAAGGCCAGTTTGTTAACATGGCATGTTACACATACTATGTATCATGTAAACATGCCTTGCCAAACATCATGGTCAATTTCTTTTTGAATGTTGATTTGTCATGGTACTTTCAAACCACCCACATTATAGACCTTTTTTGAAGGCTTGTTTAGTGTTTTCCATAAATTATTTTATGTTGTCACTTTCCATAATTCATATGTTGGTTAGAGTCATTAAACTTACACCATTTGTTTCAATTGTAGACAAATGTCCACCAAGAGTAATTGTCAATATATATTTTAACATCATGTGAGATTGGAGGTTTCTTACATTTATTACTGTGTTGTATATTGTGATCACTTATTAAAAAAATTTGTAAGCAACCAAATATCATCCATGATAACCATACATAAAAGGAGATTATGATGTCAAACATGGAACATAATAAACATTTTGAGCATGAAAAAGCTCATGAAGTTAAATGAAGCAAATGCATGCAACATCTTAGTTGTTTTCAATGAGAAATTTTTTTGGGAATAAATAAATAGCAAATGTAGGTGTATAACCATAACCTTAGCAATCTCAAACGAACATTATGTGGGGTTGTCAAGTTACAAAACACACAAAACATAAGAAAAGTTTTCTATTGTGTTTGGCTTGTTTTCAAGTAGAACTACCATCTAGAAAACTAAAATAAAAACTTGAAAAACACAAAAAACTTCAAAAAAATAGTTGCAGTTGGAAAGTAGTTATCATCTTGTCATTTTTTTATTTATACTGCAAATTGTCCTAATGCAAACACATTACCTTCGCCCTTTTGGGTTTTTATCCATCACTAATGCTACCTTCTATAGTTATAATTATCATCTAGCAAACATTTTATTTTATTTTTTTAAATTAAATCTTCTAAATCACAAGAAAATTAAGTACGTATATTATCCATAAAAAAGAAGATAAAAGAAAATACACAAGGTGTCTACCTTCTTTGGAACATTTTTTTATTTTTAAAAATTAAATCTTCTAAATCACAAGAAAATTAAGTACGTATATTATCCATAAAAAAGAAGATAAAAGAAAATACACAAGGTGTCTACCTTCTTTGGAACATTTTTTTATTTTTTTTGTATTCCAACAACGTCCCAAGTACAACTTTTTCCTTCAACTCATTTAAACCCCAAGAAAAAACCAAAAAAAATACAGCCTTTCCACCAAATTGGAAAAAATTGAGGCCAATTCCAAAAGGCTCCCCACCACCTATATATACATTGATCATCTCATCCTTTCTTAGATTTCCTCACCCTTATCGTTCAAAGTCAACCTAACAACTCACCTTTTTATCTTCAATTTTTTTCATTGGGATATTTTTCATTTATCCACCTTCTAAAAAAATCACTAAAATTCACAATTAAATAATGAAGGTAATTTTCAAACACTCCTACTTATTATCAATAAAGCAAAAGAAGGAAGGCAAGAAGTGTGTGAGATGGCATGAAAAATTGCCATGCAAACGTCATGTGACGTAACAATGACAATGATGCAAAAATCTAGATCCTATAAGCCACATGATAAACCTTACTAGCATTCTTGACTTATGATCTATCTAAATACATGAAAACAAAAAATTGATTAAAATGAAGTTATTACATTGATCCCTTTCACAAAGGTTGTCAAAATACCTTTGTATCCCCTACTTCAAAGAGAGGCAATTGTGATAGATGATATAATTATGGTGTTGTGGGAGCTTATGTATCTTGTGGCCTAAGCAAGCATGAAGAATTGGTGATCAATCAAATTATTAAACTGTGGAATTTGGCAACTTAATTATCATCAAGGAAAAAGGTTGTTGAATCAAAACATGAAAGTGAAACTTGTCTTTTGTTTGCTTACCATCATGCTATAGCTATCGTCTTGCAACATTCATCATCATGCACATATTGTCATCAGTAAACTTGAAAGAACACCCCCAATCCCCTACAAACCTCTGACAGTTGTTGCCTACCATCTATAGCACCTGTAGACCCTATCTAGCTACTACCTATTGTTTGCAACAACTTTTTACCTTCTGTAAACCCCAAACACAATATAACTACCTTCTTATTATCTTCCATGGCAACCACCCTCTTGTGATAGGTTTACTTTCATACTCCAGTAATAAGTACAAAAAATATTTTAATTGTAAAGAAAAAAAAGAACCAACCTAAAGAAATTCATAGTCTACATCAACTAAGAAGGAACTATCTTCCCTACCTTCCTAGAAGTCAATGCAAACAATAAGAAATAATGCACTTGATAACCTTCAACCATTCTCCATTACATAACACCAAGTACAAAATTCTTCCATGTTCTTTTCTTCTTCTCACACCCACACATCTTCCCTAAGAAAACTATCCTAACCATGTCCAATCTAAAATCATACAAAAGAATGATACACAATCCTCCTCCTCAAAGGATAAATAAGGAACCCAAGAAGGATATTCACCACACAAGGGTTGAATCCAAATCTTTTTAAATTTCCTTATCCTTCTAAATCTCCTTATCCTAATCCCTTCCACACATCCTAATTAAGGGAAGTCCATCCATCCCTTATCCACTTAGACTAATTAACCTAAATGCTTTCACCCCTCTAATAAATAGAATATGGTAAGTAGGATATTCACCATTAACAACTAAATAGTTATTAGGTTGTCCTTCTAAGTAAACTAGACTAGGATATTATTTCTATTAACTAATATTACTTCTATAAAAATTCCTCCCATATGATTATTCAACCCCATAAAGGTAGTTCACTGTACTGACAGTAGTACCATCAAAAAACACCTTCACTTTAGAATTTTCCTATAATGTTTTGCCATCTAACAATAATTACCATGACCATGACTAACTAATACATGGCCTCTTGCAAAAAAAAATTCAACCATGTCATGACATAGATGTTTAGAAAATCTATGGCCTTGGACACAAAGCTACAAAGACCAATAGATCATTTTTCACACCTTCAATTAAAACTAAAAATTCAATATGCAAACATATAAATGAAAATAATTTAAGGGTGGTTTAAATATGTGGATATTGAATATTTAAATTATAATAAAATTGGATAAATTAAAGTTCTCTCACATAATTTACCCCCAAAAAATACCTTTTTTTAAGCATGTAATAAAAAAAAATTACACATAATGACCCGTAGGGACACTTAAAATCATAAGAAATGGAAGCATCCTTTAACTAAGGACAATTGAAATCCTTTGGCCCCAAAAATCACTTAGTGTGACTCTAGAATTTTTGAATTATTTTTTTTGTAACTTTGTGTTACCTATTTATATTGGGCATTGCCTTAAGTATTTTAGTAATTTCTACTATTGTCGTTGGTGAATGAAAACTCAATTTTAAATGTGCATTTTTTGTGATTCATTTGGAAAATTATCAACCCATACCAAAATTCACGCATGTCATGCTTCACTTTGTCATATTGGCTTAGAAATAATTTTTACACATGTACATTATCCCCATTTTACATGTGGTGATGGACTCTTTACATTTAAACATGTTGAAAATTGTAAACATAAAGATTTTGTAATATGCTTTTGAATGCAATTCTAGTAAATACTAATGCCAAAAAACTTTTCAAATCAACAATTCTATATATGTGCAATCAAAGGAATCTTTTACAAAATGGTCATCATTTAACACAAGGGTTATTCAATTGAAAAAAAATCAATAAAAAAAAATCAAAACCTAAAATTAGATGGTAATGAATTTTCAAATTAATTCTTCAAAACTCATATTAGTTGTCAATGTGAATAATGTTGGATATCAATTTCCAACCAAGTTACTTAAATTACTTTTACTAAATAATAATTATATGAGATATTTGTTTTACATGCACATACTTTTGCGACTAGAGATATGTTAAATAAGTTGACTTAAATATCTCTAATTAAGTTTAATGTGAGATATTTCAATGCATGTTATGATGGCCTCGTCCACGTGTCTTCTAGGGTAGGTAACATCTACATGGGGGTGTTCACCTCCAATTTAAATTAGGCAAAAGCTCGAGGGTGGATCACAAATTTGTAACAACATCTATGTGATTCTAAGGTTGGGTGGAGAACTTGAGTAAAAATAAGTGTTTTTATCATCTCTATTTCTGTCATCGATCCATCAATCAATTTCCAACATGGTATCAAAGCATGGTTGCTTTTGAAAGAAGGAAATATTGAAATTGTTTTCTACAATTCTTGAAAGCTTTGTAACATTGGGTGTGTTTTTGTTTTTTTAGCAGTTTGTTGTAAGTTTCAAAGCTTTAAGTGTTTTGTTTTTGGGCATTGTTCTATTAACAATCGTGGCATCCATTTATGATGTTCGAAATATTAAGAAGTCAAATGGCAATAACTTTCATACATGGAAGATTAAAATGGAACTTCTTTTGCATGAAAAGGATTTGTGGGAGATCACGTCAAGAGAATTATTACTGCGATAAGTTGAATTTGGAAAGATTATTCCTAAGGAGGCATTCTTAAACATTGCTTGTTCATGAAAAAGGACAAATGAGTTCATGAAACAATTATCCTAAATGTTGTTGGTTCTTTGTTACATCATGTAGCATGTGCAAAAATTGCAAAAGATGCATGGGACAATCTTTGTGCAACAATTAAAATTTAAGCCATGTTGGCAACAAATTGCAACCACATCAAAAGCTTTATAATCTTAAGATCGAAGAAGGCACCTTAATGTAAGCTCATATTGACAAGCTTCAGATGATTGTAAATCAATTAGCAAACATTGATCATCAAGTTTTTTATGAAGATTTGGCATTCACACTTTTAGGGAATTTACCACCTTTTCATACCCTTGTGGTTTCACTTAATACTTGCATTGATCAATTATCTATGGAGTTAGTATGTGGACAATTGTTATAAAAAAAATTGCGATGTAAGCAAAAAGTGTAGTCTAACCATGGTACAAGACATGAAACATCAACTATTAAAGGTGTTTATGAGAAGTTCAAAAGGGTTGTAAATTGGAGGAAGTTCTAAAACAAAAAGTGTTACCCAAAAATTTATAATAGGTGATTTAATAGGTTATTATATTTAGCAAGTTGATACATGTAACAAGTTACTTAACCTAACATGTGACAAAACCTAACAATTAGCATTATAACATGTCAATAGACATGTGGACATGTAGTTAGTCATTTGATAGTTTACAAACCTAATATTTGACATAACAAATAATTTTTGGATAAGTTGTTACAAAAAGATAGATTTTTGAATTTTTTTTGGATTGTTAATGTTTGTACTAGCTAATTACTATTTAAGTGGTCCATTTGGAGTTTTTAACTTTTGAATTAATTTGTATATAACTAGGAGACTTCAAATTTTTAAACTACTACTTTGTTTTTCTTTCTACTCGGAGGAATGGAGTAATTATTTTTTCTCATGTTGTATGTCCTAAAATTGGCAAATAATTTGTTATCGATTAGTTCATTAATGGAGCAAGGTTTTGAGGCAAAATTTGAAGTTGCCAAATGTTGGTTGAAGTATTCTGATTCAAACAAAACGATTGTTAAAATTGTTCAAGAAAAAAGTTATATAAGTTGGTTAGAGTTGTTCAATCCTTGGTTATAGAATGTAGCACCAAGATTAAAAGACGTGATTTGTGGCATGAAAGACTTTAATATGTTTCTATGCAAGCTTTAATAGCCATGGACAAAAGTAATTTTGTTGAAGGCATGGATATCAATGGAGATCATGACTTGAATTTTTGTGATGAACTTGTGTATGGTAAACACCATTGTACCCCATTTCTTTTGAGTGGGGGTTTACATGCACAGGAAATTCTTGAATTTGTGCACATAAACATATGTGGCCCTATGGCAACATGTCATGAACGGGCAAAATATTTTTAAATTTTCATTGATGATTTTTTTAAGAAGACATTTCTTTATACCATGGAAAACTAAATTTGGTGTCACTAATAAAAATCTTGTCATTTGCAACCATTCCCTGTGTGACTATGCACAACTAAATGTCACCTACAACTATGAATGGTTGCGATGCGACTATTTTTCAAATTTGGATGGATTTTGGTCTTCCTTTCAACTAGTTGCGATGATGACCTATTTCATCTTTCCAATAGGTTGATTTTTCATGATTTCTTTTTATTTTTTACAACATCTTATACACGTTTAGTTGCACATGCAACCAAAATAATCACATTATAATTGCATAAAATATGTATGCTACTTAGTAGTTACAAGTATAAAATATTTAATAATACATACATATTTATATTTGCATACCTACCTATCTATGTATTACCTACCTACCTACCTATTTCCTACTTACTTACCTAGCTATTTACTAGGTACCTAAATACATATACCCTTACATACCCACTAGTTACGTAATAGGTTATTTAATTGTAAATAATTATTTGGAGGCTATTTAAATAGGTATTTAAAATAAATAATTATCTAAAGGTTATTTAAATATGTATTTTAAATCAACATTATTTAAATAGGTACCTAATAAGAACTTATGTTACCTAGTATGTAGGCTATGTAATAATATGTGTTAAGGAATAATTGCAATTAGGTTATAACTAAAATTTTATCCCATATTGTTTGTCTTCCCTTTCAAGTTTACAAATTATATAAGTAAATTAGTTTGGTATAGTAAACACATTTAATTTTTTCAATTGCCATATAGGAAAAACCAATCATATAGGCTTTAACCAAAAGGTTAAACTTAAAATAAAATAAGATTTTGTTGTAAATTTTTTAAACTTAGACCTAAGTACCTACTTACTTAGGTTAGACCTATGGTTAGGTGGCCTAGGCTTAGCCTAGGTGCCACATGGCCTATTGTAAATGGCTTAGCTTGAAATTAAGCTAGGTACCTTAAGCACATAGCTAGGCTAAATGCTAACTATCATAAGTGGTCTGACCTTAAACTAACCTTAAATGATCATAGGGAAATTTTAAATTGCCGCATGGCACAATCTTAGACCACCACATGGCATAATCTAAATGTTTTAATCATATGGTTGAAAAATATTTATTTATTTATTCGGCAAAATATTTTGAAAATTTTAAATGAAGCCATGTGTTACATTCTTAGGCTATCACATGTGAGCATATTGGTGTGCATTATAATCATAGGAACTCATCCTTAGATACATGTATAAAATCACCATACTTGCATTTTACAACAAAATACTTCATTCGTCGCTTGTGATTAGCATCATTAATAACTTGTCATTTGTTGTTACGTTGATTTTTAGTTGCAAATGTCATTTGTAACTAAAATTTAATCATAAATGACATTTGTAAACAACTCTTTTTTTTACGAGTGTGTGTTTAACTAACGTGCCCCCAAACTCCTTAAGAGACCTAAAGGTGGGTCCTAAAGAAAAACAATGGAAGAAGAAGAGAATTGGAACATACTCCCTAACTTGTAACACTTCAGGGGTAGGAAGGCGTGTTAAAGTTCTAGGATGGAACTAAAACAAATTCACAAGTGAGAATTCAAGATGAAGTCAACATGCACAACCAATAAAAGAAAGCGGTTAATGTAAATTGAATGGAAGTGGTGTGGTGAACTTAATAAGAACAACCTCAAGCACAAGTTTTACACGACCCACAACCTTTGGGGGGAAAACACCACTCCCCTCCCTATAACATATTTTGTGCCTCTCCATGGGGACTACATTCAAATGTCGCTTTTCCCCAAGAGTCCCAAAACTGGGACTCTTGTTGTCCCAAAATTTTGGATTTTCATATCTTTCTCAAATCAAATCAATTTTGAAAATTTGAGGGCAATATCTTATAGCTTCAGAAAGATATTTCCAACGGCGTATAACATGCTCCAATCAAACTTCATTTGGCCCTTGCTTTCAAGGGATTTGTGGTCACAAGTCAAATTTCCAATTTGACTCTTACCCCTTTCTTTGATCATAACTCATGCAAATCAGATATAAATGAACAATGTGAGGGTATTTGAAGCATCTATGCTTCAAGACCTCTCTAATGGTGTCATGGGGGCCCAATTTGGTGCTTGTTTACTTTTCCAACCAAGGCTCTGAACATTCATAATTCCTACACGAATGCAACTCCCAAAGTGGGAGTGCATTTGGGAGTCATTGGGCTTCATCCCTTCCACTTTCCTTCATTTGTGAAAGTGTGTTTCACACTTAAACACATTTTTGACCTCATGGGCCCTTGCACTTCACATTTAGTCATGAACCCAATGTTAGGGTTACAACACTCTCCCCCATTAGAAATAGAGGTTAATGTCTTCATTGACACTTAGAATTTTCACACTTCTTTCACATAACAATATTGTGACCAAGGTTGGATTTACTTTGAACACTGAATTTCCCGTGTAATTTTTTTCATTTGTCCCATGGCCATCAATTGTTAACTTTTGTGGCAGGACTTTGCCTCAAGTTAATTTAGGCGTCCCCAAGTTTCTAACATTTTTTTGGCAAGTCCAAAAAGGGCCCAAGAAAAACCTTTAACTTTTGTTTCATCTAAAGACCTGAGCTACTTTAATTGACGAAGCCTTCATTTCGAAAACCATTTTCAATCCTTCCCCTCATGAGGAACTCAAACCAAGTTTAATTTTGACCTAAGTTACTTAACATGACTCTTTTCCCAACCTTGCATTTTGATCATAATAATCAAACCTAACTAAAGGTATGTTCATCAAGGTACGAGAAGGGACACTAGGGCTCTTCGAAACCCCAATCCCAAGTTACGCAATTATAATATGCAAATGGGGCCATGACTTCCCACGTTGGCCACCACTACCAACCAACCTTTTGGGATGCACTTTAAACATGTGCGTGTCCTTGCAAGCTCACCTTGTTTGCCTCCTCTTTTGGGGCCAAATTTATTTTAAGCCCCAAAGTGGTAGTCTAATTTTGATTTGAGCTTATGCAAGGAAGTTCCACTTGTCCCATGCCATTTCTATAACTCTTTTTTAATGATATTCATTATGTTCATGATGTAATCTATTGGAAGTCTTTAACTTTTATTTCACTTACAACTTGACATGGTAAATTTGCGCAATTTTTTCCCCCATTAAAAGGAAGGTGATGTCCTCATCACACTCTACATTTCCTTTGCTTTTTTGCCAATCTATTGTGGCATTCTTTTATGGCTTTTAGGCATGCTCCATGTTTGATTCATTTACCCAAGATGCTTCTATCGGATTTTATCCTTTCCATTTTATTGAGTATTCCTGTTCTCACCCCCTTAGTTACCTTCACTTCAACATAGCTTCCATTTCAAATTCATGTTCATTATCGAAAAGGTCAAGTGGAGGCCTTGAGTTGTATTCTCGATTAAACTTTGAAGCATCATAGGTGACTGGCTTCACAAGCAAAACATGAAATATGGGATGAACCTTAAGGTTTTTTTATAATTTTAGCTTGTAAATGTCATGAATTGTTTTCCAACACTTTGAATGGGCCTACATATGGCTTTAGAACTTGTGGTTCAAACCTTTTGGTAACCATAAATTTTTGATGTTCAACCACACTTCATCTCCTTGTTCAAATTTCACCTTGCATCGGGATTTATTTACAAAATCCTTGTATCGTTTTTGTGTTTTTTGAAGATTGGCCTTGGCCTTCTCCCACAAGCACCACCTTTCTTCATCAAGTTGCATGCACTAGTAGAAATCAGCCAAAATGTAACCATTCAATTTACGACTACATGCGACTTATAATCGTTTGCGACTAGATTTGAGAATATTTGCAACTACAAGACCAACTTTCAACTATTTTGGTCATTTTCACAACTATGATGCAACTATTAGAAATTTCATCCTATTGGTTACATCAATTCACTAGTAGAAATCAGCCAAAATGTAACCATTCCATTTACGACTACATGCGACTTGTAGTCGTTTGCGACTAGATTTGGGAATACTTGCAACTACAGAACTAACTTTCAACTATTTTGGTCATTTTCTTAACTATGATGCAACTATTAAAAATTTCATCTTGTTAGTTGCATCAATTTTACATTTATTTTCATCCATTAATAGGTTGATATGTCCCATTAGTTGCAATAGTCACCAAATTAGTTGCATCCTAAAGGTATTCTATAATGACATAGGGGTGTATTTTAATGTATGTACTAAAATTATATATATATAATATGCATACGTATGTATATTGTTCATATAATGAATCTCAAAATTAAT
>Ga0209611_10001729_pt1 | contig 37773 bp, 42 predicted proteins | sample S1TSphgellanicum_3_FD_187693 | JGI IMG/M metagenome (GOLD analysis project Ga0209611, IMG submission 187693) | Host-associated microbial communities from peat moss isolated from Minnesota, USA - S1T2_Fc - Sphagnum magellanicum MG (SPAdes) (version 2) | ecosystem: Host-associated > Plants > Peat...
GAATGTGATTCGATCATTGATGTGTAATGTAATGGATCAATGTTGTGTGGGGTGTTGGTGGATGGAGGGGCAAGAGTCAATGTGACGACAATTCCTACAATGAGGTACTTAAGCTTGAAAATTGATAGGCCAGCCTCAGTAACCTTAAAGATGGCTAACAAATGGGTTATTAGGCCAAAAGGAGTCATTAACAATGTTGTAATCACTCGAATGAGGGTTTCCACCATTGTGGATTTCCATGTGGTATTAGAGGAAAATGAGGCTTATCCAATGATATTAGGTAGGCCTTAGTTAACAAAGTCGCATGTAATGAACTATTAGGGTGAAGGATACATGACCATCCTAATCGACAAAAAGTCCCATTTGCCAATTTTGTGAAAAGCTCTAAAGGGACGAGTGAATATAAAGATGAATTAGAAATAGACCAAAACTCTAGTTTTGAAAAGATTTACACAAATGATTATAATGAAAAGGAAGTAGGGTTATATGTTTTGGAGACGATCCCTAAGGTTGGAGCTTTGTCAGATCAAAAGGTTTGAAGGGATGACAACCGATCAACTCCATGCGTGTTAACAGAAGGAGAAGTCGTGCAGCGAGTGAGTAAGATTCAACTAAGACCAGACCTTTGCCCAGAGGAAAGAAGGCAATATGAAGATTTATTACGTAAGTATATCCATCTGTTTGTTTTTAGTTACAAGGACCTTAGGGAAGTCACCATGAAGCAACACAAAATTGAACTGTTACCAAATGCCAAACTGATTAAGACCAAGCAAGGGAGGTGGAATCGAAAATACACGACAATGGTGAAGGAGGAGTTTGACAAGTTGTTGGAAGCAAGGTTCATTAAACCTATGGAGACAATTGAATGGGTTTCTCCTGTGGTATTAGCATTAAAGAAAAATGCCAAGTTAAGGGTATGTGTCAACTATAAAACTTTAAACAAAGTAATTAAAAAAGACCAATACCTTTTGCAATTTTGTGAAGAAATTTTGGAAGAAATAGTACTGCACAAAATGTACACATTTGGAGATGGGTACAGGGGCTACCACCAAGTGAAAATTACTCTAAAGGATCAATTGAAAACCACATTCACCACACCTTGGGGGACATTTTGTTACACATTAATGCCTTTTGGCTTGTGCAATGTTCCAGGGACATTTCAACGTTTAATGAGCAAGGTCTTTGATCGATTCTTGGGCCTTTTTCTACGAGTTTTCATTGACAACTTTGGAGCTTATAGTGACAGAACTTTTCACCTTACCAAACTTGAGTTAATCTTTTAACATTTGGATGGTTCAAGGGTGATTTTGAGCCCTGAAAAAATCACAATTGGTTTTTCAAAAGGGAGGATGGTTGGACACATTATGTCAAAGAATGGGGTAGCCACAGATCTCGAAAAGTTTGATAGGATTTCAAAACTCCCCTTTCCCACTACAAAAAAAGCCCTTTGAGGTTTTTTGGAGATGGTGAGTTATTATCGAAGGTTCATACACATGTTTGCAGCAAAAACGCGTCCTTTAACACGATTCCTGCATGAAGATGCACTTACACCAATGGAGGACGAAGCGTTAAAGAGGGCATTCGAACAACTCAAATCAGCTCTTCAAGTTGTGCCAATCCTTTGGACTCCAGATTGGAACAAACCATTTTTAGTATATTGTGATGCATCTAGAGAAGCAGTGGGGAGCACACTATCCCAATTGGACGAAAATGGGCATGACCATCCCATTCATTTTGCTAGCAAACAATTAACTTCAACAAAAATAAATATACTATGATCAAACAGGAAGGTCTTGTAATTATTTTCTTTTTTAAGAAGTTTCGCCATTACTTGTTGAGATACAAGGCCAAAATTATGACAGATCACAAGGCTTTAACCTACTTAGTCAACAAGCCCAATATAAGTGGTCGATTTACTCGATGGTTGCTATTGATGGAGAAATTTGACATTAACATTGTCCATCATCCAATAAGGCAACATGGTAATGTTGATGGCCTTACAAGGGCATACGAAGGAATGGGTGATGTTTCAGAAGATGACAACTTTCCAGATGCAGCAATAATGACCGTCAATGAAGCGCCTGAAAAATACCAGGAAATCATTCAATATTTGGATGACATGAGGTTTTTAGTTGGAACTACAAAAGCAATACAAACACGAATTGCACACAAGAATCGAAATTATTCGATGATAAGCAACCAACTTTATTTCCAAGGAAAAGATGGTGTTTTACGACGAACCATAGCAAAGGGGGACACCTCACGTCTTTGGTATGAATTTCATGATGGGTTCTGTGAAGGCCACTTTGCGGGACGAATCACGACAGTAAAGATTTTGAAAGCAGGTTATTATTAGCCCACCCTCTTCAACGATACCCATGATTACTGTAGGAATTGTGATGTATGTCAAGCTGACGCACAAAGGTCTACTATGAGTGGCCCTCTGCACCCCATACCACTTTTAGGACCTTTTGAAAAATGGGGAATTAATTTAATGGGACCATTGTTAATGACTAGGAAAAGGCATTGATTCATTGTGGTTGCCATAAACTACTTCACAAAATTTGTAGAAATACATGCCTTGAAGTCCTCAGTGAAACAAAAATAGCACAATTTTTGTATGAACGAATCTTTACTCGATTTGGGACACCACTTAAATTGTTTCTGATAATGGTCCCTAGTTTTTTTGTGAGGTTGTGGAAAACCTGTTAGCACGCCTTGCAATGAAACATAAATTTACCACTATGTACAAGCCTAGCACTAATGGCTTAGTAGAAAAGACCATAGGACATTGTGTTCCATGCTGGTGAAAGAAGCTAAAGTTCATGTGAATGTTTGTGATTGGGATCTCAAGATCCACCATGTTGTGTGGGTTTACAACACCACATACAAAACCTCCACATGGTATTCACCTTTTCGTTTAACCTATGAGATGGAGGCATTTTTACCCATTAAGCTGGAAATAATGATTTTACACATAGCCATGACGATGAGACTTCCTTTGGATGAATCCCAACGCCATCGATTATTACAACTTAATGCGTTGGACGAACTACAATTGAAAACCCACCAATTCATTGAAATCATATAAGCTTAACAAAAGAAGGCTTTTGACAAAAAAATGAAAAAAAAGGGAATTCAAAAAAGGCGACCTTGTCATGATGTTTGATGTTCGACATCATCATAGGGCTTATAAAAAATTGTTACCGAAATGGTTTGGACCTTTTGTTATCAAGAAGATGTTTGTAGATAATGTATCTTATGAATTTGAAATTGTTAATGGCTCACTATATCCAGATCATATTAATCATGACAAATTGAAAAAGATTCTGCATATGTGATTTCGAAGACAGAATCCATAATGAATTTGGGAGTGATATAACTTGATGTCGTTACTTATGTAATTGTTTAATGGATAAGTTTGGTGATTTATTTATTAATAAGATTTCGTAATTTAATTTGGTCATTGTGCATTGATTTTCACATATTAATTTATGTGAAAATCATTTGCATCATGTGTTTAGTTTCCTTTTTATTAATTTATGTGAAATCACATGGGGGACCATGTGTTTAATTTTCTTTTGATTAATTTATGTGAAATCACATGGGGAATCATGTGTTTAATTTTCTTTTGATTATTTTATGTGAAATCCCATGGGGGACCATGTGTTTAATTTCTTTTTGATTATTTTATGTGAAATCCCATGGGGGACCATGTGTTTAATTTCTTTTTTATTATTTTATGTGAAATCCCATGGGGGACCATGTGTTTAATTTTTTTTTGATTATTTTATGTGAAATCACATGGGGGATCATGTGTTTAATTTTCTTTTGATTATTTTATATGAAATCACGTGAGGGAACCATGTGATGTATAAACTTTAGAAAATTTCTTGATTAGTTTTCTTTTGGATGATATATAAATGAGTGTATGTGACCTTGAGAAACATCTTCACTTGTATAAAATTGTAATATGAATGCAAAGTTTGAAAGAATACAATTGTGAAAAGAATTAAGGTTTTGATGTTGAAGGTTTTTGTTTTAAAAGGGGTTGGTGTTATGTTTAATTCATAATAAGAGAATGATGCGTCGTACCAATTATGCATAGACAATAGAAAGGTGAGAAAATATTTTTACAATCAAAAACATAGATTTTCATAGTTATGTAGTAAACATACATAGTTTCAATTCTAAACTTGTTTGTATTCTACACTCCCATACATAGAACATTGCAAATAAAAAGAAAGAAACAAAGCTCACAAGTTTTTGGAAGACCTATTGCACTTTTCATTTATCCATCAATTTTTATCTATCTATTGTCATCCACTATTCATCCATGTATTTTTCTTTCTAACTGGACACTCTAAATTGATATTCAAAGTTCAACATTGTATAGAAACCATAACAAAATAAGTAACAAAAAAAACAACCATGGAATATAGAAGGCTTGTACAGGAGGTGAATTTGCTTGTGTTTCCATTGATTGATTACACAGAATATTAAACAAAAAAAAAAGTATAATTGATTTATACTTATGACCCATGAGAAAGTTAACTTGAAGATAACATTAAGATGAATCCTTAATGAAAACACCACACATGCAAGTTTCTAATGTACACAAGCAACTTCAACTCAATCTAAGTGCAAGATTGTTTTCAATCTTTTGCACCTTCGATGGTAGGCACTCTTGAGTAGAAACACATAATTAAATAATTTGTGGCCAAGAGTTGACCATGTCCTTCTATCATTTCATTGCATCAATGTTCTAAAAAGTGAATGAGATGCCTTCTTCATAGATAATAAAATTGGAAAATCTTTGACCATTCTAGTAGGAGGCTCAAACTAAGATCATAAAAATGTAAGGTGGTTTTCTCTAGTCTACACTAAATCTAAGCTCAAATTTTCATTAGTTGGGTTCACTATTCTCACAAATATCTTTGTAAAGATTGTGATAAGACAATTTGCGCTGGGAAACAAGCCTCCGTTTAGAAGGATCACTAGACCTATGACTAATATGCAATGACTCAGCTAAGTCCATTTCCTTCACAAATGCCTCCACAAAGAATGCGACAACAACATTCAAGGTAAAGACCACAGCAATGCCCCAAAACATGATAAAAAAGCTTCGAGACCATGCTGTCTGAGTCACAATTGCATAGGCATCCATGATTACATACCAATTATTGACCACGCAAAGGTTGAAGGATGTAACCACGGCAGATGCATAATCATTGTAGTTAAAAGCAAATAAGCGTCCATTGGCGTACTCAGTGTTTTCTAAGCCTGGGTGCCCAATGTAAACTTCTCCACCAAATAGATGTACACCCAAGAGTGAGAAGAAAGAGCAAATGAGAAATTGGAGCGCCAAGATTGGTGCAGTTGCTGGGATCAACTTGACCAATGTTCGAGCCATTAATCTCCAATGTGACAATAGGGTTACAAGATGAAGCACTCGAAATGCTCTTGCAATCAACAAAATTGACATCCTGGGGAAAAAAAACACAATGTTTCAGGGGCCATATACTATCAAATAAAACTCAAACTTGTTTGTCAAATATTTTGTCAAATGTGTTTATGAAATAGAAGGCATGTTTAGGTGAAAAATTGTTGTAAAGAACCATACCATCGGGGTTGGATTCCAAAAACCGTAGATGCAAAGAAGATGACAAGAATCAAAAGTGAGAAAACAAAGTCAAATCGGTTTAAGCTGTGACTCCAATACACATTCCAACTTTGTAATACAATTTTGAAGAAGGCATCCAATAAAAATACCCAACCTAACCCCCACCACCCCAACCCACAAAGCCAAGTAAGAAGAACCAAGTGCAAAAATTCTTGCAATGGTACTTATATAGCATCCAAAAATTGCATTTGAAAAGACTTCAAATCATTGGAACCCAAAAACAAAACAAAATACAAATGCAAGACATGTTAATGAACTCCATGAAACCCCTAAAAGGCAATAAAGAGTTTGAATATGTACCGAAAATAAACACCATAATCACCAAATTGTTTTGGAGCAAATTGTCTTTTGCCTGCAAAAATGGGATCAAATAAATTGCACAAAATAATTAAGTGAATTATTTGAATCACTCTGCACCAATTCTTTGTTTTCATCTGAATATTTAAAATGCAAAAATAACCCATGTTTTCCTTCCTCTTTCTTGCACTTCTTGTGTTTACAACTTAAAATAGACCTCATGCATTGACCTTGCTTTGTGGATGCTTGACTGCAGCCAAAAAACCCAACTCAAATCTAATACAACAAGAGGGGGAAAAGAAATGGGGATCCGCAACAAGAGAAAAATTAAAGACAATTACCTCTCTTTCACAAATTGCCAGTAGCAAGGATAGAAAAGTAGCAGCCCAGATGAAACGACTGTAGAAAGGCTGGCTAGAGAATTTCAGCCACCAGAATTGATTCACCATTTCACGAAATGGTCCTTGAGATTTTGGCAAAGACTGAAATTGCTGTTCAATTTGAAGAACAATGACATCACAAAGATCTTCAAATTCATCCTTATGTATTGCAGAATCTTCATTCTTCCCCAGAGCCAAAAAGACTTGGCGTAAGTGAAGCTGGAAATCTGGGATATCCCTATACACAATCACAGTTTCCCAAGCATTCAAAAAAAATCTCAGTACCATTTTTGTCAGATGGACTCTGTTTTTAAGAAGCTGTGTTCAAGTGTACATGAGGGAGATGGCGTGGTGGCAACCAAAGAATGTTACCTGTAGAGATCGATTGTGTGGAATAGGATCATCATCTGGGCACCATTGATATAGTTTTGATTCAAAGTGTCTAACAAGGTGAAAGCAACACTGAGAGTTTGTTGTTGCATTGTTGACCACTTCACCACCTCATGTGCTATCTGGTAGTTTTGAATAGAAAGTAAACAACGAATTTGAGGAAAAATCAATTCAAGAGGGGAAGGACCCATCTACTCTTGACAGCAAAATGCTCTGCAAAATGTTAAGAGGAAATATACATTCACACTGCCACCTTCATGCATGCTAATAGTAGGAGTTTTTAGATTGACATGAGCTGATTTCATTTGACATATTTTATGGAATTGCAGAGAAATCTCTACAAGACCACATTGAAAGTAACACAACAATGGGTGCAGTCATAACATTATGAGAATTGCTCATAAAATGGCAGACCATCATCACCATTATCACAGACAGCAGTGATTAGCTGCCATGACTAGCCACAGACTTCATCAGCTCCCGACAGTGGGTGTAATAAGTATACAATAATCCACCAAAAATCTCATGCAAATCATTATACAACAACACATTGAAAGTAACACTACAATGGGTGCAGTCATAACCTTGTAAGAATTGCTCACAAAGCATGAGACCATCATCACCTTATCACAAATAGTAGTGATGAGCTGCCATGACTAACAACTGAATTCATCAACTCCCGACAGTGGGTGTAATATAAGTATACAATAATCCATCCAAAATTTCATGCAAATCATCATACAAAATCTGTGTCCTGAGTTTCTGTTACATTTCTGAAAGCAACCAGACAACTCAGTCATGATGTTGGCCAACACTCAAGAGACATAGCTTACAACAAACAACAATACAAAGTTACACTAGGTGCACAAGTTGGGAATCACACTGATATTTCATTTGCCAAATTCTGCATCATTTTGGGGATTAACCTTACAATCATAAATTAAAGCTTAAATCTTGACTGATTGGTTCTAAACACATAAGCACAAACTCCCAAACCTTCAGAAATGCTTGCATATGTGTTACGAATAAAAATTAATGCCATAGCAAGTATGATGGGGAAAAAATTGAGGCTTCTGAAGCATGAAAACTCCAAATTCAGATGGGATGTAAGAACACACCTGAGCCTTATAGCTACTGTATATGACTGTGAAGGCAAAATTGGTGAGGAAAAAGAGCCCCACCAATAAGAATGTGAAGAAGAAGAAGAAAGCCCGGCGGTCAGCAGTATATGCTGGTGCCCACACATTTGGATTATTCGCTGTTGTCAACAGTACCACCAAATTGACTAATGCTGTGCTATAATCCTCAAACTCTGATGTTGTCTCACCAAAAACCAATGTTGCAAAATATGCCGAAAGAAGAACAAATATTACCATCAAGACCTGAAAATGCATATTTTAGACTATTTGTTTTAGAGAGCCCACACAAAAGACTTCATAATAAGACAACTCTAAAGCTAAACCCAATATCCTGTAGAAGAAACAAAATTTACTCGCCAAAAACAGGAAACAAAAACATACCGCAATATTGACAAAGGTGTGGACTATGTGGGCTGTCATGCGGAAACACATTCGTAAGGGCCTGGAAGAGAAAATACCACTCCCAAAATGAGATAGGTCTCCATACAGATGTCCTCAAAGCAATCTCCAAGCTCAAATATTGTACATAAACCAATCAAACATCTATTATCACAAAGTATCAAGTGAAGAGAATGAAAAAAATGAAAGTACAGAATAGTTACACATGGCTAGTGTTTTCTGCAAAGGTTTTGAGCATGCAGTTACCTGGTGAAGACTATAGGAATAATAAATCGGATGTACATGGAAAGTTGGACAGCCTCTGGAACATGCATGCCCGCAGCAGAAACTGTCACAAAAACTATCATAATTGCAAGCAAACCCACCTGCCAGAAATAATTGCAACTCAAACTTCCACTTTCTATTGGATGCAAAAGTAATTTAATTTATTGAAAGCAATTGCAAGTTTTACTCAAGTCATCATATATCACCAGGACAGCTATAATGGGTTAACCGGTTATCCAAAGTATAGAGAACCTAGATCTTTTTTAGTGCTCAATGGAGGAATGGTCAACACAAATTCCCAAATTTACAAGTATTTGAAGATGGATATCAAAACTTTGAATTGCCACAAAAATAGCAGTTAAAACTTAAGGCATTAGGACTTACCTTGTAAATTGACACATGACGATTCCAAAATTTCTTGCCAAAAAAATACCATTGCAATGTGGTTGAGAATACAAGAAAAATGAGGCAAATTGCCTGCATCATAGAACCGACACAAACTACGCATACAAGTTAGGGGCATGTGGTGGAATATTCCCTTCCACTAACAAAAGAAATTCCTGAGGAAACTTAGGTCCAAACCAGAATCCCGGTTCTGTAAAGCAAGAAAGAAAAACCCAAGAGGAAATCCAGGTCCAGATTTTCCAACATGGTGGGCAATTTATTCTTTGTTTCGAAATTGGGTGCTCATAAGGTCACATACCTGAATTAAAAGGGAGTGCCAATTTTTCATGTATGATATCCCACTTAGTGCATAAGTTTGTGGGTCCCCACATGGTTGTGGCAGTTCACCTTTACACCATGAAGGAACCTGAGTCCGACCCAAAAACATTATACACTAAATCAGACTACACTCCCAACATCATTTTAACAAAGGAAAACAAAAGGAAAACATTTTACATAAAATATTGTTGCCATAAAATTGCACATCTATTCTACATGGAGTACTGTAACCATGAACTTGCCGACCTTTTAAGGCTCCCCCCTTAACACAATTTCAAATCAATCATATTCATACCCAGAGAGAGAGTTTGTGTGGAATTCACATAACAGGATATACACATTTCACAGATAACCAAAAGTTCTACACACCTCAAAGATTGGTAGCATAACTAAAATCACAAAGCTAATAGCTCTAGCAGACCACAATCTTTGGTATAGAAGAAATGCAAGTTTTGCTTCGTTGTAATTCTTATGTTGAATTATCTCCATAGGCATCGACCGTCCCAATATAACCTGCAAGATGTCAACCACATATCTCCATATATATTAACATAAGGATTACCATCAGGATAATCATTAGAGATCTCCAATCGATTAACATCAGGGGATTAACACTAGGATCTTCATGAAGTAACCATTTGAGAATCGGCAGCATAATGGGGATCACATTTGCACATATCCGAGTTGACAAGAATCACCTACTTTGCACATAATCAAGGAGGAAAAATCTCATCTAATTTTCTCACCTGCTCAACAAGCATTGCAGCCATTTGCAATTTCAATATTGAAGCTGTGTTGTCATTGTTGTTGTTGGCAACCAGTTCAGCATCTAACTGTGTATTCATTGTTGTCAATCCTAATTTTGCAACATCCAAAGACAATAAGGGATGATGGAGTGACTCATTGTTGTCCTCTTCAATATCATGGAACTCAGAAGAAGCTTTGGTTCCATTGTCGTTCATCATGATCACAACTTATCCCTGTTATTACAATTTTGCAAAGTTCTGGTGAGACCAGGATTCTACCAATTAAGGTGTTGAAAAAAATTCCAAAGCAAATCCACTGAAACGTGATCTTACTCACTTGTGTTTTGGAAAAAAAATCATGTACAGATTTGCATCATTCCTGGAAAACTTCATGTACAGAGTCGTTGCATTCCTTGAACAAAATCATGTACAGTCTTGCATTCCTCAACAATAAGATCAACACTTGTGTTCTTTGGAAATCATAATTGTTTAAGGTTTAGGGTTTACTTGCAAAAACTCTTCTACTCCCTCACTGCTGTTTGTAGAGGATCTCCTTTGGCACATGCAGCAGTGGCAGTCAAAGTTCCACAAGAATCTTTCTTTCAGGAAGAAGAGCAAACTTTCTCTCTCTTCAGGAAGAAGAGTTGTTTCTGGCAGCTCTATTTGATGCAGAAGATCATCTGCAAATCAAGAAACAAACAAAAAGCTAAGATTACATTTCTGAATCCAGAGATTGTCGTCCAGAGGGACAGATTGTTCTCGAATTTGAACAAGCAGCATTATTATGTCCTGTTTCTTCTGCACTACAAAGGACAGTGAATCTCATGGCATGATCTGAATTGAAGAAGAAAAATACACAGAGAAATTCTGTAAACAAAGAAGAGTGAGATTCTTGCACTCTGAAATAATACGAAGATAATCAGCTACAATTCTGAATCTGATGAAGCTTTGAAAGAGTTACAAAAACTGGAAAGGTTGTGTACTACTGTGTGAGAGCTATATTTGTGATGTTTGAAAAAGCAGAGAGATGAAGAAGCTATGGCAAAAGAATGGAATTTCCAGAGCACGAAATCAGAGCTATATTTGCGATGTTTGACAAAGCAAAGAGCTGAAGAAGCCATAGCAAAAGAATGGAGTTTCCAGAGCTCGAAACCTGGCACATGCAGAAGCTACAGTTTGTTCTGCAGAACACTATCGGATTTCTAAGAAGGAAAAATCGCAAACATCCGAGAGAAACGGTCGATGATCATCTTCGGTTTCAAACTAAGAAGGAGCTCCTTCGACAAACAAATCTTGTACCCTTTGGAACAACTGCAAGGAGGGATGCAAAGGTTCCGGTTGTAAACCTGGTGGAAATGAAGCAGCCGATTCTCCGTCCGCCTCTCCAAAAGAATCCGAGTTTTAAAACAACAAAAAACTCTTCCATCAGCGGCAAGAAGGACAATCCAACAATCTTCTTCTTTCTTTCTTCCAAATACTTCTGAGGAAACCGGAGAGGTGAGCTAGAAGGTGGATTTTTCAAGAAGAAGAAGAAGAAGAAGAGAGAATGCGGAAACGGCGAGAGACAGAGACAAAGACACAAGACCGACGAATTGGCTTGTGAAGAAACAGGCAAACGATGGCATACACTGCGGAATCCGCAACGACGTGGAACAACTCCGCAAGTGGAACCTCCACGAGCTCCACTTGCAGAGGTATATTCAAGCGGCAGAAGTGTGCGTTGGTGCAGCGGCATCTTTGCGGGTGCGGAGAGCAACAAAAGTTCTACAGCAACAGTGTTGTGAATCTTTCCGATTCGCGGTTCCGATCTAAATGCGGTTGCGATTCCGCGTTTGTTATTCTCGCAAGCTAATGGACGCGCATGTGTAGATTTTGGGTGCATTCTCGCAAGCTAATGGACGCGCATGTGTAGATTTTGGGTGCACCCATCCAATTGATGTGTTGTTTTGAAGTCTACCCATCTACTTGTTGGGTTTCTTCTCAAAATATGAAAGTTGGATAACTTACTGATTTAATCATGTCTCTATATCAATTCTTTTTTTGAGTTGTCACTTGTTTTTTTTTTTTTTTTTTTTTTTTGTATTGTGAGATTTCATATCACTATGAAATGTAGAAAACGATTCATATGACTCATTTTTAAAATGAAATTTGTTTGATAAACATACAAATAATTAGTTTCAATTTTTTTTTAATCTTATCAAAAGGAGATTCTTAAAAAATTGATTTCAAAGATAATGCAAGAATTGATTAATAATATGAAATTCGTTTTAATTTGATGTTTATTTAAAAACTTTTCAATAAGGCTTTGATGAAGATTCAATAATTAAAATCATAATGAAATTAATTTTTAATTCATTAATTTGTTTGTATTATTGTCACATTTTTTGAAATAAAATTTTATTATTGCCCTAAGCTAAGATAGTAGACATGCATGTATGATTTTAGGTTTTACCAAGCATGTATGGGGGCAAACGCAACTAGTTTCTATATACATTACTACACAAAGTTTCTGCATTTTTTGATTTTCGCATTCTCCTTTGCTCCATTTGCAAAGCTTCTAAAGCATGGCAATAGTAATCCATTTCCAATGTTTGGTAGATTCTTGTGGGCATAATGGAACAACATCCTTGACATGTCATAATACTTTACAAAAATGTCATATTTGACGAAACAAATGTTATTCTTGCACAATGAAGAACAAGAATAGGGTACTTACTCATCGTCATTAGTGTTGAGAAATGAAGTTACTTATCTTCATGTCTACAATTCATACAGAAGGCAAGCATTCATGTCATAAAACGAAAAATTCAAAATTCATAACAGAAGCTTTGGAATAGTTCTAATTCATGTAATACAAAACTCTAAAAGGAGCTTTACAACATGCCATTTGCTAAACATGATCTTGCAAGTTCCCAAAAGGAGAAAGAGTTGATGACTTGAAAACATCCCAAAAATATAATGTGAAAGGAAAAAAAAACCCAAGCAGATTTACAACAATGAAAAATCAGTTTAATCATTCCATACATGCAATAGCAAGAATGCAAAGAAAGAATTAAACAAAGTCCAGAACCAAAAAAATATGACATGTTACAAAACTATGACAATTCCAAACAACAACATCCTTACCATGCAATTTTGCTTTGATTCCATTTTCCTTGAATGTCCATTGCACATGGCACCATTGTTGCTCAACTTTAGTTTGAGCAACAAAAAATTGTCACAAGAAGTAATGTGATTCCTAGTTGATTTACAAGCCATCCACCATGCTAGAGCCTCCCTCTGCTGAGATTCTTAACGACATATTATTCAAAGCTTACAAGAATTCAAACTTGTGCACTACCTAAATTACAATGAAATTGCTAGCAATTTTATAAGTTGATTTTTAAGTTAAAAATCAAATGCAACAATCTATAGAAACAAGGTTAAGCACTAGATCATAATTAATCTTCTATCATCTTTGAATAAGCATGGAATAAGTCGTCTACTATACTGTACAAATATCAATGCCTAAATCCCTCAGGGTTAAGGAAAGGCATGTAACATTAGCATTTGTTTGCAACTACTCCATCCCATTGTTTCATTTACTAAGAGAACACACCAAAACAAAACACTTGTTGCCATTGTATGGCCTTGGCTTGCACTTTGTATGTGCCAAAATATTCACATGTCCAATTTTAATCCTCTTCTAAAAGGAAGACCTGAGTTTGTCTATCATCATCATCACTACTTTCATCAACTTTTCAACTCATGTTCTTCTTTGATTCACCATTTCTCTTGTACTGATTATAACATGCCATCATTAACAAACCTTTGTTTTGTGACTTTTATAGCTGGAAGTCCTAGAACTATGAAGGTTCAAATGCCTCAATGCCCCACGATTTGCAATGCGCACATTGAAATCACCTTAAAATCACCTATGTACATCAAGTTCCAACATAACTTCAATCACTTGAATGACAATCCTTGCATTTTGCATAAGTATGATCAAATTCCAAAATCCTTCTTCCTTCACCAAGTTCCAATAGAGCTCAATCATTTGAACAACAATCCTAGCATTGTGCATAAATATGTTCAAATTCCAGAATCCTTCTCCACTTTAATTTAAAAAGTTGCCATAAGAAGAGTTGAAAATGTTAGGGTTTAATGTATTAATCCTTTCAAGTTTCAATGTCACTTTGAAGTTTTATTTCAAAGCTAAAAGTTTGATAAATAGGTTGCAACAAGTTGTGGGAATCTAGTTTCTTGAGTTGTTAAACATTCAAGTTTGTAGTGTTCATTGTTCTACAATATACACATGTTGCAAATGATTATCTTCCAAATTCAAGCACAAGTTTTTTTCTAACCACGTGCTTTTTAATCCTTCCAACATTACAAGTAACGATAAGAGTAATTAACCTTGAGCCAAATGTTGTTATTGTCAATCCAACCCAAGCAAAAACAAACCTAGCTAATGGCGATAAGAAGTAAAGGTTATATGAGTTGAATTGGTGTTTCCAAGATAAATGGGTTTTAAAATTCCATTAGGTCACATAGCTTAAATGCAAAGTAAGTTTGCAATGTTGTTGAAGGGCGATCGAAACTTCTACTACCCAAAGTTGGATTCCTTGTGGAAACATGTTGGTTGAAGAAAAGGTCACATTTACATCAAGGGCATGGCAATAGGGGATTTTTTATTTTTTGAAAACCAACCAACATGTTTCAATGAGAAACTTTGTGTGCAAAAGGGCTAAATTTTTTGTTTTGCAACAGGTTGTTGAAGGGGTTGTGGTGGAGAGGAAAAGAAATTGGTCCAATTTATTCCCATTTTCCACTTATTTTCCCATGACCCCAATATGAGCAAATGTAATATTTCTTTACATTCCTCAAAATGTTTAATTATTCTTCCAAATGTTCAAACAATTATGTTGGATGGGAGATTATTAAATCTTTACATAATGTGATACTAAGTACTATTAAAAAGGTTATTTTAGCCTCAAGCTTTCTTTCTATCTTTATAAATGAAGTGATTATAATTGACAACCAAAGTTGGATTTCAATTTGTTATTATGTAAATTGGAGATATGTATTTATTTTGTTCACACTTGAATGTCTAGTTCATTCCTCAAGCATATTAACTTAGTTCATTATGCTAGGGAAAAAAACATTTACTGGCATTAATTAAATTAGTTACAATACAATGGCATTTTCAAACCTTTTTTTTCAACTTGCAATCTAAAATTCCATACCAAAATTGTATTATTCATGCCTTCATGATTCATTGAGTCATCCTAATCAAGCTCCTCACTTGAATACATGCCTCTTATTAAATTTCATGGGTTTTACATTGAAATTCTTACAAATTCCATAATTTTTTTGTATGTATCTCTTGGTAACTTCTTTACAAATCATGAAAGAACTTCACAATAGGATTGAAAGTAAGTAGTGGCTCTTATGTGTTGGTTGAAAAGCTTACATTTGTAATAATTGAAAGCCCAACCTATATACCAATTGAGGGCCAACACCACCACCTCTAGTTGAAAATTTCTTACTTGCAACAATTGATGGTGCATTTGGAGCCATAGTACCCCAAACGATTAAAACATGAATAATACAATCATCATTTCTTGATTTATATTTTTGGACCCATTGGAATTCATGGTAGTTGTCAATTGATAACCCTTCAAGGTGTTGAAATAACCCTTCCATGCTATGAAAGGTGTAAACACTTGGGATTTTGCATATCACATCAAGTATTAAACTCATGAATGCAGTTGCCAAACATGATAGTCTTAACTAAACTAAATAATTGGTGTGACCCCTTGGTGGTTTCATACATTTCATCCATATCCCACAACAAGGGGGCAACAAATGTTAGGTCATGCATTCCCAAGTTATAACACAAAATGAGAATGAACTTTTCATATATCATGAATTCCCACTTTTATATTCCCATTGGCAAATTATAACAAAACATTTAAGCAAAAGATTAAAAGTTGATGGGACAACATTCCATTGGTTTTCATGGATTTGCATTCCACCACCTATGGGATATAAGTAGTTGGACTTATTAGCACATGTGTCAAATTGTTAAAAATTTAACAAAACTTAATCCCACACACATAGCACCATGACTTGTGAAAACCTTTTTAAAATTCTTTGTCTCAAAATAAACTACAGTTTTTCACATGTGTAGGCTCCCTTTTTAGGAACCCAATGGCACAAATATCACCACAATCCGACTTTGTACACCAAAGATACAAATTTCCAAAAAAATCCCCAAGTAATTCCACAATGAAATTTGAAATTATTTAATTATTATTATTTTGTCTAATCACATGATTATATATGTCTGGTCACTAAACCATGTTTGGTTATTAGATAGATGAAAAAAGGATGGATGAAAACTTTGACATCCCAATTATGGATGTAATGTAACCCATGTGGATGAAATATATATAATTTTAAATCTTTAAAAAATCAATAAATATATATTTCAATTTTAAAATAACCATGCGGTAGGTTTGGATTGGGCCTAAACTTGATTTCTCTTCCTAAACTTAAGGTTTTGAAAATTAAAATGTATAAATAATTTTAGGAAATTTTTGGATTAAACCCCTTCCACCATTATCCTCAACTTAAACTTTAATAATGTGAAATTGGGTTGTTTTTCAATCCTTGCACATCTAGGTGAATTCAAGTTCGTTAGTGATGGTGGGTTCAAACTTTGCATTCACCACACTTGACCACCTCCCCCCTTTTTCACACCTTTTTTTTCCTTCATGTTTTGGTTGTTGTCACATATGCCACCACAAAACATGATCACATTATGAATGGAGTTCATTCACATGGATTTCCATCTATGATTTCGTAATCCATTCATAGTTCACTTGTAATTAACTTGTAATCAACTTAATTTGTAGTTCTTTGTTAATTAACTCATAATTCATTTCAAATTAATTCTTAGTTAACTCCCAGTTCATTATTTATTAATTTTTAGTTAATAAACTAATTCATTCCCAACTTCTTTTAATCCATTTTGAGTTATTTTTTAATTAATTCAAAATTAACCTTTAGTTCATTTTTAAATAAGTTGTAATTAACTTGTAGTTCAATTGTAATTAAAAAGCTTTAAGTCAATGGGCACATGGAAATCTCCATAGAAACTTTTTTGATCTAGGTCCCTAAAATGGTATAAATAGAGGTAAAATTTTTTATTACCGTTAATTTGTTCAACGTTAATTTGATGTGCAATCTTACACCATAGCTTTGACAAATGCAAACATTAAACACCATTTTTCAATGAATGAATTGTTCATCCATAACTTTTAGTTAAATTTTAGTTAACTTTAAATTAAATCTTAATTAACTTTTAGTTAAATTCCAATTAATTTTTAATTAAGTTCTAGTTAATTCTCAATTAAATTTTAGTTAAGTTCAAATTAACTCTTAGTTAAATCCCAATTAAGTCCTAGTTAACTCCCAAATAAGTCTTAATTAACTTTAGTTAAGTCTTAGTTGATTCCTAATTAAGTCCAAGTTAACTTTCAGTTAAGTTTCAATTAATTCATAGTTGATTCTTAGTTAAGAAGGTTTTCAAAAAACTTCCTTACTTGATGCACACATAGAAACGTCCTTTGAAACTTCCTTGAGCTAGGTCCTCAAAGGGGTATAAATAGGAATAGGATCCTTCAATTCCTTCAATATATTCAACACTAGTTTTAAGCACGATCTTGCACTGTAACCTTGTCATGTTCTTTTCATATTCATGTTTGCATATGTTAATAAATAAAGATTTATCTCCACGTTTGTCTTGCATATCTCATGTTATTGTTTTTAGTTCTTGCGTTTTTGTTTTTGAATCATGTAATCTTATTTTGTTCCTTATTTGATAATTAGACTTAAACCTTTCCTTTAACCTTTGTTCTTGTGTTTTTTTGTGTCCTTGACAGTAACCTTGTTATGTTCTTTTCATGTTCATGTTTTTTTACACCATCATAATAAAAATTTGTTTGTACCTTGATTTTGCACATTTTGTGTTTTATATTTTATTTTAACTTTTGTGCTTTTGTTTTGGTTCCTTTGTTTTGGATTTAAATTTAAATTTATTATTTCATCATCCATTTTTGTAATTTTCATGCTTGTGATAATTGTTTACTATTATTATTGGCACGGTTCACATGAATAACAACAAATAACATGACGAAACCACTATGATGGGTCACCTTTTTGCCAATGAAATCCAACCTAAAATCCAAGGTTCTAGTGATGGCAATGCAGTAAATGTTATTATTACATTATTACTTTGTTAATTTATTATTGCAACAATGCCCAAACACATTGCAAGGAGAAAGGCATTTGCTTTCATCCCTTAATATTGTTGCCAAAGGTTAATCAAGTGTAACTGAAAATTTGAATGACAATGGCAATGATGGCATTATGTTATCGTTGCTTAAATTTTTTGGGGCGATGTTTTGGTGATGCAAAGAAAGAAAAAAGAAAAAAGAAAAGGCCTTTTGTGGTAGAAGCAAAGGCCTCATCCTTGATCCTCTTAAATTTTATTTTAACTTTTTCACTTTCAATTCACATTTTCACACTTTAAATATTGAAGACTCCTTGGGGACCCAAACCCATTAGGGTTCAAATTCAGGTGCAAACATTCAATCATGAATCACACTCACTCCCTTAAGCCACTATTCTTTTTGAACAATACTTTTGAAATATTTTATAAAATATTTTTGAAAATTTGAAAATTTCAAAATATTATATGTCAATTTTTAGATTTGAAAATTTGAAAATTTGAAAATATTATATGTCAATTTTTAGATTTGAAATTTTGCCAAAAATAGTTAGCATGAGTCATTTTACACTATTAAAAAATAGTTACAACTATTTTAAAAGTGATTTTAGATTTTTTTATTCATTAAATTGATTTAAATTTTTTAAGATATGTACATCAACGTATTGAAAATAACATTATATTAAAAAAATTCATTTGTAATTTTTTTCCCCCTAAAACGTTAAATTCACAAAATTAAATAGTGGTTTCAATTTTTTGGTACATGTTTGCAAAACTACATCCATCCCCATGCAATGATACAAAACACCAATAAAAAAACACAATGAAAATGAATGTAAAATTGTCACTTTTGCTTTTGAAATGGACCAAGGATAACCTTAACTATCTCTTGCTAATAACGACAACAACAACAAAGAATTAAAATTACAAACCTACTAAACTTGGTTTCCAAGATGCAAACACAAAATTTCACCAACCCAAACCAAAATCTAAACAAACCATGGCACTTGCCACTTAAACAAAAATAAAAATTCAAGCTTTCAAACCTGAATGGATTTTTTTCAAGTCAAAATACAATGCATTCCACTTGGGAATCCATGCTTGACACCAAACTTGCAAAAAACAAATTATAAACTTGAAAATTTTGGAAACAAATAAACTTCATAAAAGTTGCAAAACAAGATATGGAAAAACAAAAAATGGTGCAAGGGACTCAACTTGAGAAAGATGAATCTTTTGCATCACAACTTCAAGTGTTATCCCAAAGTTGAAATATCTTTAACTTATTCACATTGTTTAACTATTTTATCTTCTTTTTTATAAAAATATTAATTATTTAATAAATTCCCAAATAATCTTAACAAAACCATGGGCTTAAATTACATCCAAGCAAATGTATTTTCTACTATGATCAAGTAGGGAACTTAAGTCATATGATCTCGTTGAAGGGGCTAGGAGTATTACATAGCAAGGTTAAAGCCATTTTCTTAATGCATAGGTCAAATAATGTGAATAGGTTAATAATCTTTAAATAGGGTTGACTAATTGCTATAAAAGATTTGTGAAGCACTTTAGCACAATTGCTAAATGCCTAATGACATTGACAAAGAATGAGCAACCATGCATGGGGACATGGGGCAATAACACTAGAGGTGGCATTTTTGGAGCTTAAGGAAAAGGTTGACCACAAGCCCCATTCTAAGAAGGTTCATTGTAGGAAAAACTTTTTAATTACATATTAGTTGGAATAGCTTATGCATTGGAGTAGTGTTAATACAAATGAACAATGATGGTAAGCAATTTGTGATAATGTATTTGATACATTCTAATAACGATGTTGAATCACAATTTATACTTTGTATGAAAGAAAATGTTTGATGTCCATGTGGACAATATTTCATTTCCATTGCTACTTGGATGGTTATGATTTTTTGCTTGTGGCTTGAACCATCAACTGTTGATGTGGTTGATAGAATCAAAACAATAAGAAAAACTTGTAAGGTGATGCTAAAAGAGTATGACATTGAGGTAATGCATGTCATGGGGCTCATGAATATGGATGTTGATGGGTGAAGTAAAAACCCATGCTTAAGGCAATTGGATGTTACATGAACATGATAGCATGAGGAAACAAATGTGAAGGACACATGTTAGAATGGGTTGTCTCGAGGTACTTACTTGCATATTGACATTGAATGGAAATTCAAACTTTCCACAAGAGGATGACCCACATATCATAATGAAAGATGAAAAGTTTGGGGGCATTAGATATATTTACATGAGGATGAAGTGGTGATGGGGTACTTGAGGTAACCACCAAGGAAAATGCTCATGGATCATATTAAAGGCCAAGAGGTTCATATGAAAAGGGATGGAAATGGCATGATGGAAGGACATGTGTGGTGTCACCAAAAAAAAAAACAAACAAAAGGGACAAGTTCGTGAATAATGAAACAAGCCCATGAATAACTAAAACACTTTAAAATGATAATAATGTATAATTTGTTCTTAAGGGCAATATTGGCGACATGGCATGTAGGCACAAGTGCCACACTTTGTGACAAGGTCTGTGGTTTGTGATGGGATAAAAACATCATTCAATGCTCCCATGTTTCAAATGCAACCATTGCTTATTATGGGCTTAAAGTATAGATGAAACTTTGATATTGTGAATCTTTTGTCCTTAACTAAAAGGCATAGAAAATTTGTGCTTATAATAAATGAACATTTATTTATTCATGGATAAAATTAGTCACATCACTTGGTAAGACAAATGAAACATATCCTATGCCTTGTTGGATATGGCACATTGAGTTGTTTAGGGCTTTAGTTAATGTTTTAATTAATCGAAAACATGAATTCTCAAGGGAGAATTCTAATTTTTATGTGTACTTAAAATACATAGATTACTTGTGTTTGCAACAAATTACACCCACAATATGTCACATTATTTTATGTGTGATTGAGGTGCTAGGTTTTTTTTGTTCAAAGGATGTGATGGATAGGTATGGAAGGATCATACATGTATTGTGCACCATGCCATTTACGTCACATTGATGATAGGACCCATCCTTAGTTTATTTTAGGCATGTTACAGTGCATGATTTGTGGAGATGCTTGAGGGATGGCCACCATGGTGATGTGTGACAAATGTTTGAAAGGATGGCATATTGCAAAGGTCATTTCTATCATCCTGAATAGGTCATGAATGTGTCCATATTGCAATAAGACATGCACATGCACCACACATGCTTGATCCATTTTTATGAGATTCATTACAAGATGGTGATTAATAATGGGGCTCAAATATTGCACCCCATTGCTTGGAAACATTATTCATGGACAACTCCAAACTAGACCATGATAAGCCCCAACTTAACATTAGATAACAAAAGTGTTAGTAAATGTGGCTAGGGATTCCCACACAAGCAAAAAGGACAAATAAAGGGAAGACCTTTAGTTTTCAATAAGCCTTGATTGACTAGTTTTGAAGGTGAATACACATTACACTAGATCAATATTGATGTCACAATAAGTTTTTTGCAAGGTCATTTTGGTCAAAACCCTTTTTGGACGTGTATCAACATCTTAATTTATTCAATTAGCATTGGTTTTAAGTTATTAACTTAAATATGAAGACATAAATGTCACCCTATCTTAAGTGAATATTTCAAAATTAAGTGGGTGAATTTTAAAATTGTAAAACACGGACTAGTCTATTCTTAGTGGTGTTATACGTGGAGTTTTTTTTAAAGATGCAATTTAAATATTTGTAAGGGTTTTGTTATGCCTTGTACAAAATCATGAAATTTTTATGAGTGAGTTATTTTCAAATTTTTTGGATAAGAATCTAGTTGTGGGCTTTGTAATGGTCAAAATTGATGCATTTATTTGGAAGTTCATATATTTATTTGAAAAAATGTATTTTTTGTTGGATTTATACACACATGTGCAAAAATAGTGATATCTAGTTGGGACTTTACATAAATGAAAAAAACATTGCTAGGAATTGATGAATTGGTGTTGTTTAACTACGTGATCATCCTAAGGTTCAAAAAAAACAAAGGAAATGGATTTATGAATGTGTTTTCATTTGCCATTTTTGATTCAATGTAATGTGCATTCACCCTTATATTCATTTGTTGTTAAAAGTCACCTTCATATGGTCATATTTTTGTACTAACCATGATTAGTTGATGTTCACCCCAAAGGCTTCGCACAAGGTATTGGGGTAAAATTTATGATATAATACATTACAAAAACTCAAAAACCTTTGACATATTCTTAAGTTTCATGCACTAGAACAAGAAAAGCATGCGAGAGCTTTGAAATGGGATTAGAACTTGACTTATTCAAGTTGAATTCACAAGCAATGCAAATTTTTAAAAAAAAGGGTGATTAATCCATTTGGAGCCAAATTGGTGCATTATAAATAAATCTCACACAAGGTTCAACACATGAACCCAAATTTGAGAGAAGACACCGCTTTCCTTCTTATATTATGCTCTATAAATGGCAATAGAAACTATGTTAACCTTTGAAAATATCTTTTCAACAAATTTATCAAGCTCTTCAATAGGATTTGATTTAATTTGATTATTGAAAAGGTCGAATAAATGGTTAGGAAACAATTGAACAATTTAACTCCCAACCTTTGTACAAACGGTCATAACTTTTATATATCCTTGTTCTCCAATGCAATCTCACTAAAGTATTTTAATTTTCAAGACCTTTCCAATGGTTTAAAAATAGTCCAATTTGCACAATGGCTTTGGAACATGATCTTTACATGGGCTTGCAAGAACATGTTCATGTAAAGATGGAACATGGATCTTGCCTACCTACCACCCGGTCCCTTGTGGCTTGTCATGTAGCCCGCGATTTCACCACCCGTGGAATTCGTCTCCCCGAGCGAGCGAGCGGAAGAAGGCGGCGAAGGTCAGCGGAATTGCATTTCGTGCGCGCGCTTGTTCCCCTCTCGTGTTCGTTTGCGCTCGACGAATCGGGCTGCATCGGCGTCGATCCCAGCTTCTTGTAGCTCTGGATCCTCGTGTGCTGGGTTTGGTTTATTCATCAACCCAACTGGCATTTTCTCGCACCCAGCCAGCGCACGCATCTGAGTCGCTTTGCAGCTCGCTTCCCCGTTGATGGGGTGAGATCGTCTTGCAGATCCATTTCTCCTCGCCTCTTTTGAATTGGGTTGTGTTGTGTTTTTTCCCTCGCTCCGTTCTTCTGCGAGTTGTACAGAATTCGGATCCTCTGCCTTGTTGTTGTTGTTGTTGTTGTTCTGCTTCTCGAGGTGTATGTTGCTTCTTAGTACAGTTTTATTGTGTGCTGTCTGTGTTTGATCTGGATAGGATTTGGGTGTTTTTCCTTTTCTCCCCAGAAGCGCCTTGTCGGCTGACATAAGCTCTTAGGTTTCTTGCTTAATGGATTAGGTTAGAATCTACTGCTTGTTTTGCCCCTGGAGTTCTGGATTGAGGGATTTTTTTCTTGGAGGGAGGAGGATTCATCCGCAAAGGAAGGGTGCCTTTGGAGAATTCCGGGTGAATCTGTGGAGCAAAAATGGCTAGAAGTGGATGAGTTGAAATTGACTTCACATGCAAGCAACTCTTTTTTTTTGTCTCGCAAGCTTTGTGACAAATAGGTTCAATTGGGGTTGTAGTGAGGACTTTGGTTTGCTGTTTTTTTTTGTGGAGCAGATGTAAGAGCAACTCCCCTTATGCTCAGTATGTGACCCTGCAAATGAAAATTGGTTAGAGAAAAGTCAAAACATGCTGGTTTCGCTCTGCAAAGTGGTTTTAGGCACAGTTTGAGCCTGGTAAAAGGCATAGTAAAGCCTAACACCTGCCAGAGTGTAGAAGTATGATCTGATTGCTGCTCCTTATTTCTGATTGGCCAGTCATAATGATTGCTTGAGGTGGTTTGCTATTAGTAGTCTCACACCTATTTGCAGTCCCACTTCTAGTTTGACAGGTGGGATTGCACGGAAGTAAATAAGTAAACTTGGATGTGAGAAATATATTTTACAGGGTCAGATACTGAGCCCCGCTGGAGATGCTCTAAGATTTCCCATGAAGGATTCTGTGGCTGCTGCTGAGCTTTACTGAGAAAGCTGATGGAGAACGGGGCACATCCAGCAGCAAATGGAAATGGGGATTCAACAGCAGAAGAGGGGATTGAAATGACTGCTGTTGATATATCATCGTCGCCCTTTCCATTGCCTAGACCACATTCTGCAGAACCACTCACTGTACAGTGAGTTTGCTAAGCTCCCTTTGTCACCAAGTTTTTGCAAAGTAGAGCTAATTTGTGTGCTTCTTCGCATGTGTAAAGAAATCCATTACTAAAAGCAAGAAGTCCCATTTTGACCCAGGCCACCGGCAATCAAACCAAGTGCAAACAAAACTCATCAACAGAGGGAAAATAGCGAATACGATGATGATCTTTTTGAGCGTGCAGAGCGAGACACGAAGCTCGAGCTCTTCCAAACTGATGCACTTGTTGATGTCAGAGGTCTCAAAAGGTACATCTCAAGTCCTTGCTGATGAGCAGCCGACATTGTATGGATATTTGGTATGTGCAATTTACTGGAGATTGATCTCCTGTTACAAAATCCAGACATCAAAGTGCACTCTACTGTGACATGACAAAGCATCTCTCAGCACTTGTTTGGACTTAAGACCTTACTTTGATTCTCATGAGAAACAGGAACATGGAAGAAACAAATGAATATATATTTTCCAGGTGATGCTGAAAGAGCTTTTGAAACTGGGGAAAGGGCAGGGGGAAGATTAATGGTACCTGATGGATTGCTGTTTTTCTTTCTGCAGTATGGGAGGGCAGCAACCAGCAGCACCATCCAGTCCAAGGAACACTGAAGACTATGAAATGGATGCTCAACCTAGTGAAAATCCTGGTTATATCTCGCTTTTCTTTGAGGTGAGTTCAGGTTCAGAAGACCCAAAAGAAACATAGTTATCTGCCAGCTTTCTAAATCAAGCTGGCTGTGGCCAGCTTGATTCTCAGCACCAATCAAAACTGTTCAAAATTTTATCTGCAGCAACTCTGAGACATAATCCTTGACACTATTGTTTGTCAACAACCTGAAGCCATCTGAGTAAACTTACTACTACTAGGAACTTGAAGAAAGCAGGCAGCTGGGGGATCATCTGCTGGAACCTTGTCTGAGAACCTGAGGGTTATAGTAGGAAGGGCATACTCTTTTTAACACCTGAGCCATGATGGGTGCTTAGGGATTTCATGCAACTTGGTTTTTTTACTGTTTGCAGAGTCAAATTGGGAAAATGGGAACATTGATGGGTGTCTTTGTACCATGTCTCCAAAGCATTTTGGGTATCATTTTCTACATCCGGTTCACATGGTGAGTTCATGTTGGTGTGAGTACCAGGTGTGATAGCTCTTGAATTAGTGCTCAACAGTTTAATGGCAGACTACTGCTTTGTCTTGTAGAATTGCTTTTGGGCTGCTGGCATATTCAATCATACACCAGACTTTTGTGGCATGCTTTAGTTTCTTATGCCTCTGGTGCACTGTACTTGTAAAAAGATGCAGACTTGGAGGCTAGATCTCTTAATATGAACATGGAGTTCTCATCCTTTTGTTGTGATTATTCATGAAGGTCTTTTTTTTCTTTGACCACTCATTTGGATCATTTGACAGGATTATAGGTATTGCTGGACTTTGGCACAGCCTTCTGCTTGTGATTTTGTGTTGCCTCTGCACATTTTTGACTGGCATCTCTCTCAGTGCTATTGCTACAAATGGAGCCATGAAGGTTAGTTTCTGTTGCACATCTTTTGCATATTGCATGTTATGTTTGCAATTAGTTGATTGTTGAGTGAAGTTTCTGACTACTTATGGATGAATAAATCTACTTTTTTTTCCTGTTTTTCTTCAGGGTGGTTGGGTCACCTCCTTTTGCCTGTTTGCTGATATGTTGTCAGATCTGAGATCTTTATATAGACATTGAATCTGTGGGCAATGGCTTAGCTGAGATGACTGCTCTCCTGGCCAAAGGCTCAAACAAGAGGCAATACTTCTCAGTCTGCACCTCAACTGTGATAAATGAGTTTGAGGGTGCATCACTGTTTTTGCTTTGCAGGGTGGAGGCCCGTATTATCTCATTGGCCGAGCACTAGGTCCAGAGGTTGGAGTGAGCATTGGACTCTGTTTTTTTCTCGGAAATGCAGTTGCTGGGTCATTGTAAGTAATTGCACTTTTATCAATCTTGAGAGTTCACAAGGATTGTGTTGCCAGTTAAACCTGTCAATCATTTTATTTTATTTTTGGGTTAGGCTCTGGACCAATTTGTCTTCTGTTTGAAACCTCCCCCTTCTCAAAACTCTCTTGGCAGAGCTGGAATTCAGTAGTACATAACTTTAGTGTACGATTGTCTTACATGCTGCAATTTCTGGAGGTTTGCAGAGGCCATCTTCTGAACTCCACACCAGAACTGGTCAAATTGGCTGAGAAATTCATGTGCCTGCTGTGCCAGATATATTCTGGGAGCTGTGGAGACGTTTTTGAATGCCATCCCTGGAGCTGGTATTTTTAGAAGTGAGCTGCTTACACTGACTGCAAGGACACAAAGAGGAAGAGAGAAAAAGAACGCAAAAGTAGAGTGAATTTTCTTTGCAAAGCTTCAATCAAGCTTCTCCTCTTACTTAACCTTAGCATGATACCCACATATGAGTGGTCAATTTGGTGGATCCCATTTCCTGCTAATGTCTGGTGTTGAGGCCTGCCAAGAGATCAAGTACATGAACTTTGCTTGTTTGTTTGAAACTAGTCAGTTTCGACTGTGACTTTGAGGGGTATGCACACCAGGACACTGATTGCTTAACTGATTGCTTCCTCCTTTCAAATGGGAAGCTCCGTCTCATCTACTGTGGTTTTTGTTTCTGCCAGGAACTGTCACTGACCTTTATGTTGCACCCTCGCCATCAGCAGTCTCTGAAGTTTTGAAGAGCCCAAATATACATGATCTGCAGGTGTATGGTGTCATTCTCACAGTAGTGCTCTGCTTGATTGTATTTGGAGGGGTCAAAATCATCAACAGAGTCAGCCCTGCATTCCTCGTTCCTGCGGTGTTGTCAGTTTTCTTCATTTATATTGGAATCTTTGCATCTCCTCGAAAGAATGATCCAGGTGAGTTGCTCTCTGTTTTCCCTTACTCCCTTGCAGGGAGGTGGGGTGGGTGGGTTTCCTTGGGTTTGACCTGCCACCCATGACAGCCCATGACACTTAACACCACCACCCCCAGTTTAACTGTTGTATGGATCTCACCTGACACATCTAAAGTGCAATCTCTGAGTAGAATTGAACAAGCTTTGATGGGTAGCACACTGGATCTCACTATCTTGGCCTTGTGTGGTAGTGGGTGTGACTGGGCTGAGGTTGAGCACTCTGCGGAACAACTTGGACCCAGCTTATCAGCGCACAAATAATGCTGGCATACCTGCTCCAGATGGTTCTATCAACTGGACCTTTGAGTACGTGAGACTCCCTTATTGTTCACTGTATCATTTTGCTCATGTGCTGCAGGCTTTTCTTGGCAAATAGGGCCAAGAAGGTGAAGTCCATGTTTTCCAAAGGCTCTCTATTCTTCTATTGTTTTTCTAGATTGATTCTCTATGCACTTGGCATGAGTCTGGTTTCAATGAAGATGACAGTTTGCAGGAAGATGATGCATTTTTCATGTACAAATCTTGCATCTCCAAGTGTGCAAGATGATACAGTTTTCATGCACACTTGGAGATGCAATTGTGAGAGAGTTGTGGCTGTCCAGTAATATGTATGACACCCTAAATAGATGTGAGACTCATCATTTGATTGTTGGTGTTTTATTGCAGGAGTCTGTTGGGCCTGTTTTTTCCAGCAGTGACAGGAATTATGGCTGGCTCAAATCGCTCTGCCTCTTTGAAGGATACCCAAAAGTCTATACCTAAGGGCACTTTGTTGGCCATCGTAACAACTACTGTTCTCTATTTGATCTCTGCTGTTATATTTGCAGCAGTTGCTACTCGGGAGGAACTCTTAACTGACAGGTAACAAACTGGCTTCCTGTTCTGTCTTTTGCTCTGTGGACGGTGTTGTTCTGTTATTAATATGCCACTGGAGAGAGGTAGAGTTGATGTGCAAGGCAGATCTGGTTGTGGAATGGCTTTTCTCTTAAACTCGTGTGATTGTTTTCTTGTGTATTTGATTAGGTTACTGACTGCAACAGTGGCATGGCCAGTGCCATGGGTGGTGCAAGTGGGAGTTATTTTATCAACCCTTGGGGCAGCACTCCAGAATTTAACAGGAGCTCCCCGGCTTCTTGCTGCCATAGCGAATGATGACATTCTCCCAGTTTTGAAGTACTTCAAGGCACCAGACAGTGAAGAGCCCCACCTTGCGACACTTTTTACCATGCTGCTCTGTGCCAGCTGTGTCATTCTCGGCAATTTGGATCTCATCACACCCGTTATTACCATGTTCTTTCTGCTTTGTTACGGAGGTGTGAACTTGTCATGTCTTCTGCTTGACCTTCTTGATGCACCCAGCTGGCGGCCTCGCTTCAAGTTCCACCATTGGAGCTTCTCTCTTGTTGGTGCTCTGCTGTGCATATGTATGCCCATAATTGCTTTTTGTTCCAACGTTATGCCCACATCTAAACCTCATATGAAAGACTGCTTGAAAGGGATGTTGACGTCAAGTTGATGTCAAGTTGACACTAGTCTCTAGAACACTGAGTCTTTTTAAGGTTCAGCTCTCCTTCTCAGTCTTTTGTCTCCTTGTGATAGCTGACACGATTTCTGTGTTTTCATTATGAATTACACAAGGTTGCCTCTGAGCTTAAGAGAATACCCATGTGGGTTTTATGCAGCAATAATGTTCTTGATATCATGGGCATTCACAATTGTGTCGCTTGCACTGGTGAGTCTGATATACTGGTATGTCAGTATCAAGGGCAAGGGTGGTGACTGGGGTGATGGATTCAAAAGTGCATACTTTCAACTTGCATTGCGTAGTCTTCGATCCCTTGGAGGTCTCTCTCTCTCTCTCTCTCTCTCTCTCTCTCATCAGATTGTCTCCTTTTGAATACATTCTCATCCATGGTTGGACACCTTGTGAGTGACTGCAGTTGAGCAGCATTGCAATGTATGTGTAACGATTTGGTGGGTGGTTTGGCTTGGTTTTACTGTAAATGCAGACACTCCTGTCCATGCCAAGAATTGGTATCCCATTCCACTTATCTTTTGCAAGCCTTGGGGTATTCTACCAAATGATGTGCCTTGTCACCCCAAGCTGGCAGACTTTGCCAACTGCATGAAGAAAAAAGGGCGTGGTATGTCCATTTTTGCTTCAATTGTGGAAGGTGACTACAAGGAGAAAACTGAGGAATCTCAGAAGGTAAGATTATGATCTGTTCTGTCTTCTCCTTTGGTTCTGTTTGTTGAGTATGATCTGGTCCTTCAGACTTTTGGGTGCTGAATAGAGATTGAAAACCTTCAGACTGGTTCCCAACTTTCTTCCTACATGATGCTTGTTTTGACAGGAAGAGTGGCTCATTCTTGTTCCAGGCATCCAGGCTTCTAAGCACTTACATAGACTACAAAAAGTGTGAGGGGGTAGCGGAAGTTATTGTGGCAAGCAACATGGCATATGGGTTCCAGCTGATGGTGCAGACTATGGGACTGGGAAACCTGAAGCCCAACATTGTCTGCATGCGTTATCCGGAGATATGGAGGGAGGAGAGATATAGTTATGTTGCAAAGCGTTTTGTGAGCATCATCAATGATTGCTCAACTGCCAATAAAGCAGTGGTCATAGTCAAGGGTCTTGATGAGTGGCCCGGAGAGTTCCAGAAACAGTACGGGACTATTGACTTGTACTGGATTGTTCGTGATGGTGGCCTTATGTTACTGCTGTCCCAGTTGCTGCGTGCAAAGGATAGTTACGAGAACTGCAAAATTCAGGTTAGTGGGTGTTGATCAAAATCTTTCCCACCCAAATCTCGACACTTTGAAGGCTCTGTCCTTCTTCAGTACATTTTTTGTCTTGTAGTTTACTCATCAGCATGTACCCATTTAGCAGATCTATAATGTGCAGTTTTAATTTTTTGAAATCTGCAGCTTGTAGTTCTGATGCTGTTGTGGGATCTGTACACACCCACATTCAGGTGTTCTGTATTGCTGATGAAGATGCAGAGGCAGATGAGTTGAAAACTGATGTAAAGAAATTCTTATATGATCTGCGAATGGAAGCAGAGGTTATTATTGTGACAATGAAGTCGTGGGACGTTCATCGAGAAAATCATCAGGCATCATCTGAGATGACGGGACGTGAAGATGCCATGGAAACTTTCTCCAAAGCACGCAAGAGAATAATGCAGCATGCTGCTGGAATAAGAAAGACAGCCTCCAGTAGCAATCAGTCTGAAACTGAAGAGAGCTTGTTTGATGACCAACAGGTAAAAACAAATTCATGTTCATGCATCTGTTTGACCTTGCTTTTCTTTTCTGCAGATGTTGAACATACAAACAATGGACTTGGAGAAGCTAGGGTGAGAGATTCATGGTGTTTTTGGCACATAAGCAGTAGAGTGATACAAGTGTATTGATGATAAAGTCTAAACACTGACAAATCTTATCAGGTAAACAAGTTCCTTCTGACATGTCTGAAGCTCAACTCCATTATATTGCGTTACTCTGGAGCAGCAGCAGTTGTGCTGGTCAGTCTACCACCACCTCCACCACGTCATCCCTCTTTCTGCTACTTGGAGTATATTGACCTCCTTGTTGAAAGCATCCCCAGGCTCCTCATGGTGCGTGGTTATCGACAGGATGTTGTCACCATCTTCACATAGCTCACTCAATATCCAGGCACACATGTACTCCTGAGGCAAATAATCTGCTTTCTGCATATTTTTGAGATAATACCCAAGTTGGGAAATTGGATCAGAGAGGAAAGAGTTGACAGGGGGAGAAGAGGTAGGAGTTTCTTTTACCATTGTTTCATGTCCCTGTTGTATACAAAACCAGTCCTGGGTGACCACTTCTGATTTGGGTGTTTACAACAATCCTGACTGCAAAGTCTGCTTTAGAGTTGAGGGTTCGAGCATCACAGATCTCCTAAAAACAGATTTCTGTTTATTATGGGTCACCACTAAATTGTGACAAGAAAATGTCATCACTGTTTTTCCACTGTGAGAACTGTGATGATCAACACATTCAGCAGTTGATTCACTGAATGAGCTTGGAAGATGTGGACACATGTGCAGTGTTGTTTAGATTGCAGCTGACATCATTTCATTCGCAGGGCAGACTGCAGGCCAGTGTTGCAGAATGCCAGTATTTGTAGATTACCAACCATTCTTTTGCTCACTTTTCCCTGCATTCTAGTGGTGGTGTCAATTTCTTTACTTAGAGAATGTAAGTTTGATAGGCAACACTGTCATTTATTGTACACTGCAACTTCTATTGGACACATTGGACATACTCTTTGAGAATGGTACTCCAAGCTGTTGTTCATTTCAGTTGATAATGCTGGCCAGAACTTTGCATTAATCAGTTTACTTTCAGTATCTCTGAGATTTTTTCCAGAGATTTTGAAGATTGCATTTACTCTCAGAGCATCTGACTGACATCAAGTGACGTATGTTCTTGGTTTTGACCTTGCAGTTGTGTGATAAGTTCTGTTCTAGAAGAGCACATTTGGTGAATGTGTGTGCCTTGTGATATACAAATGACTTCAAATTTTCTGATGATTGTTAGAAGTGCATAGTCCTTGGTACCAAGAATCTCAAGAAGTGCATGGACATCCAAGTGTAATCAAAGCAACCTGCATGGCAAGGTGCTGCACCTAAAATTGTCATACTTTTCTAGTGTCATAGCTTTTGGTTCTAGACTTTGTTCAGTTCTTTTTCTGCATTCTTGCTGCATGCATTGATGACTCAACTGATTTCTCATGTTGTAAATCTGCTTGGGTTTTTTCATTTGTGTGTTCTGTTTTGGAGTGCTTACAAAATCAACCCTTCTCCTTTTGGGAAGCTTGCAAGATCATGTTTAGCAAAATGGCATGTTGCAGAGAGTTCCTTTCTAATGTGAATTAGAACTATTCCAAAGCTTCTGTTATGACTCTTGAGCTTTTAGCTCTATGACTTGAATGTTCAGCTTCTCTACAGATTGCAGAGGTGAAGATGAGCAGCTTCACTTCTCTACATTGCTGATGAGTAAGTACTCTGTTAGAATCTGAAAGAATTTTCCTGTTTTGTGCTCGATTCTGTCATTCCTAAGCTTGAGAGGAAAAGAGAACTATAGATCAAGCAGGCAGATTTGTAGCTCTCTCCTTGGATCTGAATGTAGAGCTGGTTAATAGTGGTTTTTCAATTTTGTGAGCATGCTTCTTTGCAGAATTTTGACTTCTTTGTGGGAAGCACATTTGCTGCCAGTGTTTGTGAAGGAGGTAAGGAGGAAAGAAGCAGGAAAAGTGGTCTCTGCAAGGAGACAAAGAATACAGAGACACAGAATTGATAGACCTGTTTTATGACAGTCTTGACAGACGGAGGCAGGAGTGCTTTCTGCCAGTAAGGTCCCTACTTGGGTATTGTGTAAATCCATGGTTCAATATTGAGACACCGAATTGCAGAGCTACAAGGATCTGGCACAATGCTGCCAGCAGCTTGACTGTGCAAGCAAGATGCACCAGTTGTGTTACAAAACCTTGCATGTTTGCTATTCTGCAGAATTACACTTGGCCTAGCTTGATATGCCATCATCACCTGCCAAGAAAAGGGATGCACAGTCCTGCCCATGCTTAGTCTTCTTCTATCTGATCTGTCTTTGTCTAGTGATAGCATTTTGTCAGTGGAAACTGATCCACCAAATGTACATGTTGTCTTCAGTCACAGCTGCTGCCAGCCTGAGAATTCTCAAAGAGCTGTAACCTTTTGTCGTTTGTGCAGGACTAGCAAAACAAGAAGTTGTTATCATTCTGCAATCATTGAAACTGTGCATGAGCATCCAAAACTATCTGAGGTATGACCATGAGCTTCAAGGTAAGTTGTAGTGTGTCAGAGCTTCACAGGACACTTCACAAAAGAAAACAAATAATCATGGCCACCCAGACCATGAATTCTTATCAGTTTCTTGCTATCTGGGCAAATCCCCAATTGCAGAACTTGAACCACTTGCAGACTACAATCTAATGCTCTAAGTTAACCACAGCAACTCCAGATGTGCCGAAGATATAGAATGATTTGTGTTCAACCCATGCAACAAGCTTTCTAACATTCTCTTCTTCACTGTGGCAATAATCCCTCAAAGAATCAGGGAGAATGACACCACCACCTACAAGTATGATTTTTCATACTCCAAAGGTGTTTGTCTCAGTGCTACTATGTCCATGGCATTCCAAGTATTCCATTACAATCCAGATCTAGATCAAAATAATAAGAGGACAGCAGCAGCACACTCACAAGAGAAGATTTGGGAACATTTCTGAAACAGCAGTAACGGAGACTCTTTACTGATGCAACTTCAAAAGAGATAACAACCAAGTCTAAAGAGACTAGTTGCGGTGTCATGGAACTGTGAAAGTTGCCAGACGGCTGGTATCCTTTTTCTGAATTGACAATTTTTTCACCTGCTCCAGAAATAGAGTCTTCTGCAACCTGACTTGGGACTGTGGTGTAGAATGGAAAATACCACATCAGAGGTGCTCTACTTCCAGGCGACTGTTTGTGTAGAAACTGCTTTCAAAACTGGAACTCTCCAAAGCTGGTATGTCAACTCGCTTCATAAACATCTTTGCCATCCTTCCTCCATTCACAAAAACTCCAGCAAATCCTGGTGCTTCTCTCCCACTGACACATATCGCTGAAGTTGGGCATCTGAGCTTTCTTGATATTTGCAGGGGACATGAGATGGGGTAAGAGTGCAGATTACAGGCCGATGAGGAGGGTCGGGGGCAGGGGTGGGGGTGTGTTTCAATACATGTGAAAAAAGACCATGGAGCTTAACCTCTAATGCTACACATTGCCAACACTCATACTTTGCAAGGAGTACAACTGTTGTTCTGGGATACCCAAGCAAGGCACATGCCTCGGGGTTGCTGCCTAGAACGATTGGGAGCTTCAACAGTCTCCCAAGACAGCTTTGGCATGTTCTTATCCTGTACCGGTGCAAATCTCTGCATACAAAAATAAATAAAAATCGTTGATCAGTTTCAGGTGCCTAACACATGTATCTATGCCATAATCTGGGCTGCAGCAAGCAGCTGTAGGAACGGAAAAAAAATTGTCAACCACAAATGGCAGCAGCAACTTGGGAGGGAGACTGTCTCACCTCCATTTTATGGACCAGCTCTCGGGCTGTGGGTGCAGAGACAAGAATGAGGCGTGCTGCAACACTCAAGAAACCTTCTTCCACAGCTTTGTCAAAGAGGGCCAGGAGTGGGTCATAGTAGCCATTCACGTTTAGAAGCCCAATCTGCACAAGCAAAGGACCACCACCATATCCACACATGTAAGGCTTCTCTCTTGAAATCAGTAAACCACACAAATTCAACCGCAGCATTTAGCACCTGAACCAAATGTGAAGAAACCAAAGGCTCTTCTGAGTTAAAAGTTGTAACAGAATGATGGTTGTTGGTGTGCATTGATGTACTGCCTTTTAAGGAAGTTCACAAATAGTTTGAAGGCAATCAACCAACTGTGCTGCTGTGCATTGATATTCCATCAGTGCACAATTTTCTCTGCTGAACAACTGTGCATTTCACTGCTGTGCTGTTGTTTGTGCATCTCTGATGAACTGGAAACTTACTGGCTTAGCATGAATACCCAGTTGTGACCATGTAATAATCTCCATCAATTCCTCAAGAGTGCCATATCCGCCTGCATAATTCCAGTGCACCATGTAAGAAAACCTGAATTTTCAGACAATGACCATCAGTAAGGATTGGAACTGTAAATGCCAGAAGTGTTGAGCAATACATGTTGTACATACCAGGAAGAGCAATGAATGCATCAGCCAAGCGAGCCATCTCTGCCTTACGTTGATGCATGTCGTCCACAGGAATCAATTGTCCAATTGTTTGCCCACAAATCTGTGCACCCATGATCACAATTATTTTACACAGGGTCAAATAACTCCAGCAAACAACAAAAAACCTTTCCCAAATCACAGTGTCACAAAGGAATCGAAAGTGAATCACTCAAAAGGAATCAAGAAAGAATTTCACACAAGCATCATCATGGATAGTAGTGCAGAATTTTTTTACCTCAAGTGGCATCAGGGCTTTTGGTATCACACTGCCGTCAATCACAAACCCACACAACAATAACACAAATCAGGTCCAAAATGCAGATGACTGGAATAATTGCTGTTAGTAGAGGAGGCAGGAGGAGGAGACAAGAAGAGCATAAATTGCAGAGACTGGTAATGATATTGTACATTTCAGAGAATTCATGCAATGTTGTTGTTGTGTTCATTTTTGTGTGTGTGTGTGTGTTAGAGAGAGAGAGAGATGAGGCGGCAGACACAATATGATTTGGTGCGTTTCAGAGAATTCATGAAAACCAACTTCTGCAATGCTCTTCTTCTTCATGGTGCAAGAGATGGCACAGAGCTTGGCAAGCAAGAGATGGCACAGTGGGTGTTCCTCTTAGCTGCTGAGATGCAAAGAGGAGATGGAAGAAAACGGATTGTGCAAACGTACCCAATGACATTACGACCACCAGTATGCACGGTTCCGGCAATCTCTCCCATCAGTCCTATACTTCCTCCTCCGTAGACCAGATCTACCTTCCGCTGCACCTATAGTAAGCAGTAGACAACAACCAACACCCAACACCCATCTCCCTCCCATCATCATCCACGCACTCGACGACCAAAAAACCTCACAAAACCCACTCGCAAACCTAAACTCCAAGCGTAAAGGACTCGACACAAGTCTAGAACTTTGGTTTCTTCTCACAACCCAAATCCATTGAAATGCGAGCATGTCGCTCTGCGCTTGTGGTTGTAGAGAAGAAACAACAAAAGTTCCAACTTAGGTAGAAGAAGAAGAAGAAGAGAATCACAGTACTGAGCTGAGCTGAGCTGAGCTGAACCAAACTCGCTGCCGCTGCTGCTGCTGCTGGTTGCAATGCTTCCATGCAGCAGCAGCAGCGTGACCACCACCACTGGCAACAAAACATCATGTGTTCGACAATTTGGACTAGCGACTCAAAAACCAACAACTCTACAGACAAAAGATCATTGCAGTACGTAGTCGTAGACATTGTGCCTCAATGTCGCCACGCTGGTGGACGTAAGAGAGTTCATCTTGGACTCAATGTGCTACTGTCTCTGTGGGTGTGTTTGCGTGTGTGCGTTTCTCTCTGTGTGACTCTGTCTCTGCTGCAAATTTGACGTCGTCAACATTGTGTGGGGGTCAAGGAGCTCAGAGTAAAGAAACAGAGACATTGCAACAAAGTGGTAGATGGGAGTTGCAAAAAAACAGGGGCGTGTGTAAAATTGTGCTGCGAAGAAGAAGAAGAAGAAGAAGCTTACAAGCTCATCCCCTAGCTCCCTCGCGACGTCCAGGTACACGGTTTTATTTCCGCTACTACTGCCGCAAAACACGCAGATACGCTTGAACCCCGACACTCCGGCGCTGCTGCTCATCAACTCCGGTGCCTCTATAATCTCTCTCTCTCCCTCACACATCTCCGTTGCTACTGCAGCTTCCCTCCTTCCCTCCCTCCGGATGAACTTCAATATCTTCAATATCCAAACCCAAAAAAAAACCCAAAAAAAAACACAAAACATACACAACAACAACAACAAAGAAAAGGACGCAACTTCTGGAGAGAGAGTCACTCAAGACTTGTGCAAATTCCTCTTTCAGAACTCACTCTGTGAAAGAGCACATACAATCCTTCCTTACCGATTGCAAGGACGAAAAAAATCATTACCAAAAAAGTTACAGTACCAAAACACCATAAAACTTTCAAAAGCAGCAAACTTTCCAAAATGTAGGTAACTAAGAGACAAAGAGAAAGGAAACGAACAAACTTTGCACATTCAATTCACAGATTTCCACTGCAATCCAAGCAAAAGAGAGACACACACAGACACACAGACACATATAGACAAAACACACATACAAAAAAAAAATGTGAGAAAACACACGAGCACCTGCCCACCCACACACACACACACACACACACACGAGCGCCGCACAACACAGTACTTGCAAATCAGCCAAAAAAAAACTCCCACAAAAACACACACGAAGATATTGATCCAGAGACCAGAGAGAGACACAGAGAACACACACACACACACACACGCAGAGACAAAGAGTGCAGCGCTTGGAACTTAGAAGAGAGAAAATTAAAGAGAATCAAGACTTAATATCTTGATTAGTGGCCACTAATCATCCAGTGAATTTTTTAATTTTAATTTTAATTTTTTTTGGGGTGGCG
>Ga0209611_10001730_pt1 | contig 37770 bp, 33 predicted proteins | sample S1TSphgellanicum_3_FD_187693 | JGI IMG/M metagenome (GOLD analysis project Ga0209611, IMG submission 187693) | Host-associated microbial communities from peat moss isolated from Minnesota, USA - S1T2_Fc - Sphagnum magellanicum MG (SPAdes) (version 2) | ecosystem: Host-associated > Plants > Peat...
TGGTGTGTGTGTGTGTGTGTGTGTGTGTGTGTTTTTTTTTTGGGGTGGGGGGGGGGGGGGGGGGGTGAACTTTTGACCTGAAAAATATGATTTTCATAAAGGTTTACTTAAAGGTTTTTTCATGAAAAAAATGGCCAAATTTGGCCACATTTCAAGATTTAAAAAAAAACAAATTGTCAATTTTTCAATAACAAAGTTTGAATAGGTAGCCAAGAATAAAGAGAGTTCCTTTTTTCTTCCCATTCATATATTATCTATAGCCAAATTTTGTTTAATGTTTTTTTCTACATGGTCACCACTTTGGCTACATCATGAAATTGGATTTTTTTTTATTATAGAGAGAGAACAAGCTCCAATCATAATAACCAATATTCCATCATCATAAAGCTCTTGGATAGAATTCCTTTCATATTTGGACAGTACCTTATATTCATGAATATCCCTTTTAGAAGAGAGGAGAGGAGGGATATTATGCCTATTTATAAGTTTAAGATCCCTCCCACTCTTAAAGAATGCGAATAAGAACCTTTTAGCTCCTATGTTTCATAATCTATGCATGTTTAAGATCATGATAACTTTCACCTCATGTTTTACAATGCAATCTTTTTTTTTCCTAGGGAATTAAAAATTTCATCAAAAAGAATAATTAATTTTTTAAAATGAAATGATTCTAAAAGTGAGAAAAAAAAAATGAATACAAATCATTAAATTTTTATATTTGATTTTCCTTGTATAACCAATATATGTTGAAGTATGAGTAAATAAAGATTTGCATTTCATATTTGGTACATAAAAACCCTTCCAAAAAACCAACAAATTTCATTGTCATGTGCAATTCCAAAAACAAAGTTTACACAAAACAATGACAAACATAGAGTAAACACAAAGAAAGAACCTTGGGCACATGTAATAAAATAGAACATATATGCCTTGCAAATCAAACTAAACATTTTTTTGTTTGTTGTTAGCGCAACGGCTAAAAGTAAACCTTTTACATTGTTGTTATGATGGTGAATGAAATGAAACTTCTTTTCATTTTCCTTTTCCCATTGGTAAAATGAAAAAAATAACACCCCTTGGTAAGTTCCAAAACAATCCACTCATAAACCCAAAACTTTAAAGACAACCAAGAAGCTACAATCAATCCATAGTCCAAGAGCAATGATAATAGTCCAAATAGCAGAGTCCAAAGACAAGAGTGAGGAGTGGAACTATACAAGTTAATTGTGTTTTGGTATAGTTTTATTTGTGATTTTTAGAGGAAAGAATGGAAGAAAATTTGTCAAACTTTTTCATGGGTTATTTTTTGGAAAGACCTCCTTCTCAAGGGTTCAATGTTAACTTTTTTCAACGGTTAGGGTTAAGCCTTTTCAAGTTGTGAATTTGAGTTTTCTTTCTCAACTTTTGGATTTGGGGTTGGGCTTGAATGTGAATACTAGCTTGAGTGCCCCTAAACTTCAGTCAAGGCCTCAAGTTGGTATGAAATTGTGGACTAATGGAAAATTCCAAATGATGATTGATTTGTGGAAAAAGAAGCATTGGGAGTATCGAAGGCAACCTATGGCTACAAAAAATTGGAAAGAACTTGTCAAAAAAATCAAAACAACATTCTCTAATGAAGTGTCATGCATTTGAAAGTAGTGTCAAAACAAAATCACCAAGATGAAAAAGAAATATCGTGAAGAACATTAAACATGCAATGCAATATGTGCTCATTTGATGCACTCCCAAGTTCCTAATTAGACCCAAATTGGGTCTAAGTTACTCAATAACGGAATTGTGAGGAACTTAAGGCATGCTCCCAGCTCTCAGCATTGGAAGGGGTAGAAGGGCATGCTGAAGTTCTGGGATGGGACTAGCTTACTTACTCAAACCTGCATCAAACCAACCAACAAGTTGGTTAGTTCATTTTCTTGAGCACCCTTGGTGTTAGGACAAGCCACGGGCGATTCTGGACTCACTTGATTCACCACGGCCCAAACTCGGGGGAAGCCATCACCTTCCCCCATATAGTATACTCTATGCCTCTCCACGACACCCACATCCAAATGGCTTTTTGTCCCGGGACTCCCAAGGAGGAGTCTTGAAATTATCCTAGTTTGGACTTTCGAGACTTTACGTGGTCATAACTATTTGTTTAGACCTCCGATTGGAATGAGGTCTGAAGCAAACTTGTAGTTTTCCTCAAGAGCTTTGCAACGGTGTGTCGCATTTGACTTGCACACATTGGGGTTGGGTCGATTCCCGACTTTTAGTGGTCGGGAGTCAAACTGCCAGTTTGACTTCCGACCTTTCTTTTTGCCATAACTTATGTTGTAGATGTTCAAATAGCCCATGCGAGCCCATTTTCAACATCTACACTTCACTAGCTTTTCAATGATATAAAGAACACCCTAATGCAAGGTGTTTTGACCCTTGCAATCGAACTCTGAAATTTTGGGAGTCCCAAAGGACTCCGGAGTCCCAGAGGACTCCCAAGTCCCAATTTTGGGAGTGTGAGTTTCATCCTCACATTCCCTCAAAGTAGGGTTGCGACATCATCTTTCCTTTTGGTCATGGTATGAGAAGTTTCATAGTAATTTAAGAAAAACACAAAAAATGACAAGTGTAGTTGGTGGCATTGATCAAAGTTCTCATTTACCACATCCTCAAGTGGTAAACTTGAATGAATATTTTAATTCTATTCCAGAAACACAACCACCTCAAAGCCTTGAGTGTCAAACCCCAATTTTTATTGATAATAATGATCATGTCACATAAAATCACACGTCTAACCAAACATTTAATAGAATCTCACCTTGGACAAAGGTGTGCAACTTACTTGGCAATAGGGGCAAACCCAATAAGAATGCTACAAGCAAAAAGCAACGTTTGTCTAAGGAGTCTCATTCCATTGCAAAAGTTATCAAATAATATTCACAAACTATAAATGAATTAGAGCTTTTAAAGATGCAAATGACAAAAGAAATTATGACCCAAATTCTACATCATGAACAAGTTGGGAGGAAATGTTATTAGAAGGTCAATTACAAATGGTTGTTCTTTTTGTTGAAGTTTTAAAGCCTAGAGATCCAATAGGGCCTAATTTTTTTAGAAGTGGTAACATTTAACATCATTTTTTTCAGAATAATGACCATACCAATGTCAAATAATGGATTTGTATGATGATGAAATAAAATATATTCCAATTCATGTTCAAAATACAATGCACAAAATCAAAACACTTATGGACGATCTATTAACCATTGTTCAAACAAAACCCTTTTCATTAATTTTCTTACTTGTTTTGCTTGCTCTCCATCCTATAAGGTTGGTAACCTACCAACGCTAAATCCTGCAAGGTTATCCTTTTTTGTTACATCATTCACATGGTCAAGCTCGGGGATTTTCCACACCTCATAATAATTATGTAACGCATAAAAAGTTATAGCAAATGTTAATGCATTGTTAACACTAGAGTTGAAAATTTTTAATGTCCACCATTTTTTTTAAAGACCCAAAAGCATTATCTATAATAACCCTTGCATAATTCATGTTACCATTGTATCTTTTTTTGTTTACATCATTTGAATTATGAGATTTTCAATTTTTTTGTAAATAAGTACGTAAAGGATATGCAAAATCACCAATCAAATAAAGGTGTGATCTTTGCACCTTGAATGGTCACTTCTAGCTCTTGTTAAATCTGTCAAGTTTGTAAATCATGATACAAACTAGAGGTTTTAAATTGACCCCCATCATGAACTCTTCCAGGTTGGCCATCACAAATGTTCCAAAACAACTTATGTGTATCACATATTGTTTGTAAAACAATGTTATGAAACCTTTTTTGATTGTAGTAATTTGTACTTGCAATAATGTACCTTTTATTTGGCCTATTAACTAATGAAATATGTGTGCCATCTGTAGCACCACATCTATTTGACAAACCTATAAGTTTTTCAAATTGTTGTATGATGTGCAACAAGCGGTTTCCAATTGGGATTTTGATGTACTTGTCAAAAAGCTTGTCTTTATTGGAAAGCACATCACACATGATGTCCACATACTTGTGTATAGGATAGGTGCCCACATCAAATATGTCCGACATATGTTTTAGGCTCAACCCATGAACAAACTTGTATAACACAATTGCAACAATTTTCTTGACTTCTAATTGTGGCCTCACAAGATTAAAACATTCAAACTTTAAAAATGATGTTAGTTCTTCAACTAAAACATTGAATGCATCAAATGTCACTCAATGATACCTTAGATATTTTTTGTTTTTCATCTTAGGTGTTGTATGCCATACAATGGCCTCCACCATTTCCCAATGATTTCTTTGTTTTGGTTCTACCCAAAACAATCAACTACAATGTTTCTTTTTTTTTCAACAAAGTCCACAAAATTGATTAAACCCCAAACATTCAAGATGACAAATTTTGAAATAATAAATCTCTAATTTATGATGTGCAAAACAAATAATTACCCAATGTCACCAAAAGGATAATCCAAAATTAAAATAATCCTTCCAACACACATATGATCCATAATAATTATACAATTATCAAACTTCAACAAAACTCTAAAAATCATAGACCTAAAAACAAAACGGCCCCAACTTGCGATAAAAAACCATTGTTTTTTTTTCAAAATAATATCAACAATACAAAATTACCTTTCAAAGTTGGAAATTAAAAAAAAACTAGTGAACAAAATTGACAAAGAGCTCTTTGGCCTTGCACAGAAGCTCTCGAGTCTCTAGCCTTGGGGGCTAGTGTAAATTCTCATGTTATGCAGATGGGGTTTCTCTAGTAAAACTGAACTGCAATGCTTGTTGGGGAAATGATGACATGGTGGTTGAGTAGTGGGGCTAATGACTAAGGTTAGTCCACTACTCAACTACCTTGCCCCTTGTTTCTTTTTTTCCTTTTTCAAACCCCTACCTAAAACACCCACACCTTTTGGTTTCTTTTGGGTGGGGTCAAATGAAGGGGCATGTGGTGGGGGCTTCACACACACACACACACACACACACACACATATTGGTCTCCCATTTATTAAACCATGTGGGCATGTGGGACTTGCTTCTTGTCCCCCATTGGTGGAAAAAATAAAATAGTCATTCATCCCAACCCAAATTAAATTAAATTCATATTTTTTTCAACTTTTGTTTCTAACCATAAGTTTAACCAATTTTTTTTAGCCAATCAATCATTTAACAAGAATCATTTTTTCCTTTTCATTAATAATTAGGGTTTGAAGCTCATAAACTTTAGTTCTTTGTATGTGGAAAAAAACTATGGCCCAAGATGACACAATACTTCTGTTTGCAATTTTTTTGGTGTTCCTTACCAACATTCGTCCCCCAAAGCCTATTCAAGTCCTCCCCATGCTAATTGTCAATCTAGAAAAGTTTTTGTTGGAGTGGTTCATGCCATATGTTTACTTGGAGAAACAAAGTAAGGAATAGAATGTGGTGGGTTGAACCTCAACAAAAAATACATTTTGATGTTATTGAAAACGATGTCTAGCATTGTACACCAAAAATGTTTGATAGGAAGTACCTTCAATCTTATAAGATGACATTCTTAACATTTGAGTATTTATTATAGGAATTGACACCATTTATTTATCCATTTACAACTCAATTTGTTAGAACACTTATCCCTCTCAAAAACATTGTGAAAATGGTTTTATATTGATTAGCACATGGAATTTCTTCTAAGAGAATGAATGCATTGTATGGTGTAGGTGCATTTACAATTAGGAAATATACCTATAATGTATGTGATGTTTTGTCTAATGGTGACACATTTTTTTCAGTTTATGTTCATGCTCCTATTGGAGATTGATTGCTCAACATCATCGAGCAATTTCATCACATCATAGGTTTGTAGCGAATTTGTGGTGTGATTGATAGTACACACATTCCTTTAAGTGTGAAACCAAATAAACAAATCACATCTTTTACAATATAATGTTTTAAATTATGTGTGATTATGATATGTTTTTTTGGAATGCATGTGTTGGTCAACCAAGTGGAGTGGTAGATGTAAGACAATTCAAAATGTCAAGTTTGTATCATTATCTTTGATCAAATTTTTTTTGCAATAATTAATTGTTACTATTGAAGATGTGCAAATTCAACCTTACCTACTTGGGGATGCAACATATCCTATTCATTCATATTTATTGAAAGATTACAAACTTCAAAATAATGATATGGTAGATCAAATCCAATTTGATCAATCTATGAACAAAGGTCATGTTCTAATTGATAATGCATTTGGAACTTTAAAAAATCAATGGAAGATTTTCAAAAAATTGAATGCTCATGTTGATCAAGCCCCTATGATTATTTTGGCATGTTGTACCTTGCATAAATTTTGTCAATTGCAAGGTATGCCATAACTAATGGTTTGTGATGTTTGAGCATGAGGAGATCCTTTTGTGGGTTTTGCTTGCATATGTATATCAGTTCCATGGGAAGGTGAAAGAATTAAGGCTGTTGGTGAGGAAATGCAAGATGTGTTATTTAAATCATGGATAAAACATAATCCTAAAGAGTAGATTTACATTTTGTTGTTTTATGTAAAACACATCATTCAATAAATAAAACTCATGTTTCATACAACAATTGCATTTTGTATGAATATTGTATTCATACAAAGTATAGATGCAAATCTCTTGTCAATTTTCTTGAACATTAGGAGGATGTCTAACTTTGACTTTAATTGAAAAAAATTGTGCCTATTGTAAAGTTTGTTTTCTACTTTCTTTCCTATACTTTTCTTCCATCGCAATCATAGATTGGGCAATGGACTTTGTAGTTTCAATTGCCTCCTTTTGCAATTCAAGTTTCAAAGTTTTAATTTTTTTGAAGATTCAGTTAACTTGAAAGCAAATGCCATGTCACCACTCAATTTACATATTTTGTTTCCCACAACTTTGCAAGAAACACTAGGTAAATTTGTTACATGTGTATGAGGTGATTCGATTGTAATATTACCTCGAGTGCCCATAATGGATGTATTGATAGAAGTGCCAAATGTAAGAATAGTGGATGGAAAAGATTGTGGAGGAGCACTCCTAGCTTGACTTGGACCTGTATCATCATTTGGTAAATATTATTTGATGGTCGGTGCTTGAGAAGATTCAACATGAACATAACCTTAACTAAGTCCATTAGGTGTGCCATTTGCCTTTGTTGTGCCCTCCAAACTTTGGTTCATCCTATTGAACCAAACCCATGAAGTAATTATAAAACCTATAACACCTTTTGCTATCTTTTCTTGAAAATATTTCTTTTTCATCTTGTCCCATTTGTCACAATGTTAAGTTGTTGTCCTCATAGGAATATGTGTTAGAAGCTTTTTCGGAAGGTTTTCCCAATCCTTGACTTGGAAAGACTCACAACCAAATGCCAAATATTTCTCCTCATACAAATCCAACAAAGTATCATTTGACCATTGTATTGCCCACACATCTCTCCTACTTTGATGAGATAGACTTGGTTGAGCTATGGCAAATGCATTTGCAAGTAATGCAAGCGTTGTAACTTGAGACCTTCATGAAGGAGAATGGAGAAGAAGACCCATGAACGAAAAATCCTTTGGAGGTGAAGAAGGAAAAGAGTTCTACAGGCTCCTGCGAGCAGTTTCTGCACCCCCGCCTCTCCCCGTCATTTGTAACTTTTTTTTGGCAATTTTTAATAGAATGTTTGGATTGGCCCTGCTAGGGGACTGTCGTGACCCACGTTCTTTTTTCATTATTCGGCGGACGAAGAGGCTTACGGGGTGCGGCTTCCGGTGCATGTGCCCAGAGGAAGAGAGAGAGAAGGCTCGCGCACATGAAAAGAAAACGTGTGCTTGCGTTTTCGTCAAGATTCTTGGCGCAAATCCTCTCCGCTGGCGAACCATGAAAGTCAAAATTTCTACTTCGCCTTTGCCAACGGAGCTCCTCTCCGGCGTAAATTCTCTCCGCTGGCGAACCATGAAAGTCAAAATTTCTACTTCGCCTTTGCCGACGGAGCTCCTCTGCCACTCCTCCTAACATACCTCCGCCCTGCCCGAAATCCTCCCCCTCCCCCCTCCTCAAATCTTTCCTTACCCTTTCGCCCTTACTTTTCCCTTCTTTTTCTCTCTTTTTTTTAAAAACCTCGCTTATTAACAAATCAATTTCATAAAATTTCATAGACAATAAGTTACAATAAGCTGCCATTTTATAGGAGTAACTTATAATCCTAGTAGACCAAAGATTTTTTAAAATTAAAAAAAAATAAAATGAAAGCAAGGATTGAAAAAAAAATGCATTTGAAAAAACAGTGAGCGATGATTTCACCAAGCATTTTTACTTTCAATTTGATGGTTTCAAAACTTTAGGTAGTGAGGTTTTCTAATTTTCTTGAAATTTATGTTTTCAAATTAACACTAAAAGAACCAAATTAATTAAAAAAAAAACTCAAATGAAGAACAAAGATCTCAAATATTTTTGTAGCTATAATGCAAATATTCCACTATTGATTAATTTTCAACATTCCACTATTAAAAAAAAAAATCTCAAATATTTCTTGTTGCTTGGCATTTTTGAAATAAATAAATTATTTTGACAAAATAGCATATACCCCATGAAACGTTAATTTTTGAAATCAGCTTATATCTTTAAAATCTGGAAAAAAAAATTGGATACTGGCTGGGCAGGCGGAGGGCAGCAGGCCGGTGAACATCAGAAACGCATCTTAAAGAAAAGATGCTGGCGTTCGCCCACCACGCTTCATGTGCGCGGTACAAGAGAGACTTCTGGAGCTCCTGCTGCTCCGTAGCGTCTCTACAAGCGGAATTGACATCATCTCGCGGCTCCCCTTATCTATGACCTTCTCCTCCAATTCTCCAAGTGGGGCTTGGAGGAATCACGCCAGGTTGCATACCTGACATGGACGAGAGGGAGTTCTTATGGCCATTCTTGCTCTTCCTCTTGATCTCCAGGAGATTTCTTCATCTTCTACAAATGAAGAAGAAGGAACAGCAGCAGCAGTAGCTCGAGTACGTTGCTCATCTGTCCAGAACTCAATGGTGTCACAAGAAGAGTATCTGTACACGACAGACGACGTCCTCCACCGGAAGAGGTAAAGATTGAATTCCCCTTACATACTCCCCCACAGTTGATGGGAGTTTCTGCTGCTGCAATCACAAAGTCTCAGGTTTTAAGGTTCAGGTTTACTTGACCAACTGTGCACCCACCCACCCTTCCACTCCTCCTTGCAGGAGCTTAGGGATTGAAGTGCAGCAAAGACAGAGATTGGCATTCAGAGGGATCTGTGCGGTTTCAATCTCGGGGTACATACAATATGTCCGAGCACAGGAACCCAACCTTTCACTGAGCGACGGTGCAAACTTCCTGGATGCTGGTCTGACAGCCTTGGGTCTCATCACGGCCCTTGTGACTACAATTCTCAGACGCAGATTGGATGCAGAAACCAACGCAAGAGACTTGCTGACGTTGTTGAGAGGACAACGACAAGGGAGTGTGAAGATTCTTGATGTGTATGCTCAGCACTCTCTCAATCAAGTACTGGTGCTGGTAGAAGAAAACTCCACGACCTGGGCTAAACAATTGTTCTCATACTATGGAGCAACTACAGGGAAGATTGCTGAATTGATGCCTGTGGCATGGCTATGTCCTCCAAATCTCTCAGCCACAAACTGTACATGCAATGTCACATGCAAATGCTTGCGGCTGGAACGAGTGGAAGGTGTGTGTGAGCATTTGGTCACTGTTGCTCCTGGATCTGTCTTCCGCTTCGATGACAGATATGATGCAATCATTTGTGTCTCACGTGCTTTCCACAAATGCCATGGATCACAGAATTGTTTCTACCAGAAAGCGGAAGGAGGGATGCTTGGACCTCTGGGTCCTCAGATACCCAATAATGTTTCTTGTACAACTCTTCTGAAGAGCATTGCGGATGTTTTTGCTGAAGAAGGACACACTGGGCTGATGCTCCTTGAGCCTGCCAATGATGACAGTGTCACATGGGGTAATACCATCCTAGAAGCCAGTTCTGTGAAGGATGCAGAAGATCGTGGCAATGAGAATCCTTTCACTGCCAGCTATCGGAAGGCACTTGCTGGTGAGCCAAGTGCTACACTTACTGAGACTAAATTTGATACATCCTTGTGGTGGCTGTCAAGAATGTGTGGGTTTTTCTCTGCCTGTGTGCTTGTAATTTTGTTTCGCACTGATGCATTCTCAAGTGCACTTATTACCAGGCGAGCAATGCGTGGGTACATTGTTGATTCCACACAAACAAAGCTCCCTTTGCTTGCCTTTTGCAGCTCTGCACAATGCCAAATCTCAATAGAAAGCCACTTCAATGTTGTGATACTGGCACCTTGGAAGGGTAGATACTCGCTTCCAGTTCACAGATTACTGATGGCAGCAGTGTTGGAGGTTTTGCTTGTCCTGCTTTGGATCACAATTATGGCCATCACCCCTTGGTTCCACTTAGTCGGAAGCAGCTATTTGAATGGCTTATCCATCTGGGCTACTGTACTGTCCTGCCTAGTGGTGTTGCTTGCTTGCTCAATCAACATCATCTACTGGCGAACTGCAAGACTGGAGAAATTCAATAAGTGGACAGTTCTGATTTCCATCTGCACCTTCTTTGATACCTTTGTACTCATATTGGCAGCTCTCTTCTGGGCCAAACTGGAGACAGGACATTGGATTGCAACAGTGATGAGGAGTCTCTTGATGCTAGGTGCAATTTCGCAATGGGTTCTTGGAGTTGAGTACATGCCATCTATGACAATATCTACACAGAACCAGTAAGGAATGACTCTTATTGTGCCTTATGCCCTCACGTTTGTCAGACTGTTGGCTCTTGTTGCTGGTGGGGGGAAGTGGGCTTAGCCTGGTTTATGGATTGCATTGGGCTTCTCAAATTTGCAATTTCGTTGGACCTCAACTTCAACTATCTCCTGTCTGGCACTGTACCCCAAGCACTCTTTGGTCACCACCAGCTACAATACTAAGCCACCTTTGACATTGCATGGCTATAACACAATTTTGCAAATGATGGTAATTGAAGGGAAAAATAAAAAATCATGAACTTCAAAACGTTAGTCAATGTGTCCAAATTTGAACTTTTATCTTTGACATAAGCAATGACTTTGTTAAGCAAACCAAATGAGTCAAGTAGAACGTTTACTTGGTTTGCCATGGTCACCCCATCTATATTTTGCACCTCAGAAACTCCAACAATCACATGGAAGGGTTGCCAATAATTGTTGATAAAGTTAACAACCATAGCAATTGTGTTATTTAAGTGCACGACATCCAAAGATCAAAAGAAATCATACATGTAATATAAGATGTAAAAGCTTGGAAGAGCTCCTTAGTTTTTGTTACAGTATTTGAAAGAATTTCATTCACCAATTGTTGTCAAGATGAAAATTATGTGTGTTCACATTGATGAAGAATTGAACATCTCAACCATAGATTTTCAATGAATGAGAATGGATATTAGCCTTTGGCATTGTACAACATTAAATCCTCCGAAAAATCTTCTTGTGTTTTGTTAGATTTGAAATAATGTTTTTAACTATGAAAAAAGTTTGTAATTTGAGAAGGTGGGAAAGTCCTCTTCTTTGCAACTTATTTTTCATTGGTTTCCACCATTATCTGCAAAAAAAATAGTCCTCACTTCTTATACAACTTAGGATCTTCATTAGAAGTGTGTTTTATTAATGAGTTCATGCCATGTTGATTGTTATGAGTCAAAAGTCCTTTGTTTTTCCCTTGGGACAAATTCTTAACATCAATTTGCATTACAACAAGTTCACATACAACACATCAAAATATTGAAAAAAAATTGGTTATAGTTTCCTTTGCAACAACACCATTAACAACAACATAAACCCCAATAATGAAAAGTGCAATGCAAATGGTATCATAATTTTTGATTAGCTTAGAGTTGTGAAATGAAAAGTTGCCAAGCTATTTCTATATCAAGATTAGATACCTCTTTTAATTCAATTGGAGTTCATCCAATTGGGATGTTATTTTAATGACATAAACCAAGGTTGTCAAAATGGATGTGATGTCCTCAATTTGCGTTCATCCTTACATTGGCATCCATTTGGATGTGTTAGTTTCATCTGTTAGGACAACATTGATCATTTTTTTTATGATCAAATGTTTTTGGTTAGATTAGTTTTGGTGATTGAAAATTTGTGGTCACCCAATTTTTTTGCCACTGAACTAGGGGATAAATTATTTTTGATCATCATTTGGATGTTTTAGTTGTTTGATTAACAATGCCTCAATATCCACCATTGATCTAGCAACTGAAAACAATTTGGTCTTTACCCAAACTTTTTGGGCAATGCTTGAAAAATTTGGTTGCCAAAGTTTTGAGCCTTCAATTTTGGTCATTACTCAAAAAATTTCAATTGTTAGATGGATGATGGTTCAACCTCGACCATTGATCTAAAGACTAAAAAATTTTAGTCGCTACCCAAAAAAAGTTCAATTACTACTTGAATTTTTTTTATAGTCACAAATGATAAAGTTTTTGGGAATCACAAGATTGTGGTGACTAAAAGTTATTTGGGTCATCACAAGGTTTAGGCGATTCAATGACATGATTTTTAGTCACCTCTAACTTTCCCTTCACAGTTGAACTACATTTTGACTTAAATTGACCCTATTTGGACATGATGTTGGGTAGTGTTAGTGTCCAAATAGACATGTTGCATCCTAATGGACGCTTGGATGCTTTAACAATTTTGACATAAACTCATCATGTTTGTGTAATAGTTTGACTATTTCACTTATTGATGCCATCCTTTTGCCATCACACTAAAAAACACATGAAAACACAAAAACCTAGTGCGCTACTAGAACCACAAAACTTACAAATAGTTGTAACATAACCATATATAATTGTACTTCATAGCTTTAATGTTTCACATAATTACACCATAAAAAAATAAAAACATAAAACAAAAGCATACACAATTGGATCTCAAAACTTAAGGTTTGAGAGAGTTGCACCATAAAATAATGAACACTTACACCAATCAAAATAAAGTTACACCAAAAAAGAGTCACCTCAAAATTGAAACCATATTAATTAGGTTTCAAAGTCAAAACCATATTGAATAAAGTTACACTAGAAAAAAAACCACCTCAAAATTGAACCATATAAAATTAAATCTCACATTTGCAAACAACTATAACATAATCATATAAAATGGAATAACTAAAAGCACAAAATAAAGTGACACCAAAAGTTCATAAGAAAGCTTTTGAACCACCTTATAATTAGATATAGAAATGGATTTCGCAACTTTAAGGTTCCACAAAATTACATTAAAAAAAAACATGTGCACACACAATGATACCATAAGCTTAGAGGAAAACTTTTTAATTGCCTCAAAATTAGATATGGAAAGGGATTTGCAACTTTAGGGTTCCACCAAAAATGAAACACCCACACACACACCCCTTAGAATTGGCTTTAGGGTTCCAGAACAAAAGAGAATATGAGCATGAGTTTTAAATTTTTGAACCAAGAGGAGTTAAGCCAAAACTTTGGAACAAACAAAAAAGAGTAGAGGGGAACTTCTAGAAATGAAACACACATTCATGAAATCTAAACACATTGAACCAAATCTAAAAACAAGCCATCCTCTTATGCATATGGTATGTGCAATGTTTCAAAATTGTTCAATTTGAACCTTAAACAAAAAGTTGGGATGTTTGAATCTACCCACTTTTGCCCATTCCCAGCCATAAAGGTTGGTAGTAGGTTGTAAACATAGTTTAGGTTGGTAAGAGATAATGGAAACAATTGCCACAACCAATTTTGTCATCTTGGAAATGCCCAACCCGTTGGTAAGGATAGACCTTTTATAGTTTGTGTAGAATCAGTTGTTTTAAAGCTCTCATTGGGAGGAATTCAATTCATCAACAAATCAATATTTCACAAAATAAAATGACCTAGAAGGTCAGAACCCTAAACCCAATTATGATGTCAAAACATGGGGAGGTTGTTAACGGTTTCCTCCTTTGAAAATAGGTTGGTAGAAGGTTCCAAGTTTTACCCTAGTTCTACAATGCTCATTGTTCATGGGTAAAGGTCCTACTAGGAGTTCTTGATATTCGAATCTAGAACTAGTGGTTCTAACAATTGGAGCTAAGTACCTACATTGCACAACACAAGAACAAAACCATAAAAAAATATGACCAAACTTCATATCCCTTCATCCCATCCACCCCATTAAACTAACATAAATTGGGCATATAAAATTAACCCAACGATGCTTTTAGATAGAGGGACACAATTTTAAGGGGGATTATTGCTTTTAATAATGTCTTATATGTTTTTTAGAAAGGGAAAAATGGCCTAGGTCTAAAGTGTTTAGTGCATTAATTTTATGTTTAACAATGCGATTCAAACTATTCCAAATCTATGAGGTGCACTTTTGGAGAATTTCAAATTCATGACATAAGAATGACCCTTTTTTTAAATAAATAAATAATCCATATTTCACCCCCAAAAATTGAAAGGTACCATTCATATATTTATCAACCAAAATGTTTCCATTTAAAAAATAAAAATCAAATGAGACCATATGATAAATGTGTAAGACTTGAATGTTCATGGATATGTTGTTCATTATAATTTGTGATTATGTTTTGTTGAATATTGCTATAACAAATTAATTAAAAATTTTCCTTTCAAATAAGGCAATTAACTTTGACTCTTTCTTTTGGGAATTCATTTTTTATTGAATCTACAAGGAATGAAAATGACAAGCATTGTTGGTAGGACAAAAATTGAAACCAATTAATTTAGAATAATATAATGACCCTATCTTGGAATATGTATTAAAAAGTGGCCCTCATGGAAAGGTGACACTAGTTACTTATTTTGTAAAGGTCCTACACTTAACCATAAAAGCCATTGAATTTTCATGGATATTTTAGTGCATTTATGACCATACAATTTTAAATGCCAAATATGAATGAACATAAAACCAATTTGTGTATTTTGATTTAAATTAGGCATAGATCTATCTAAGGTTGCCATAAGTCTACATAGATTTGACTAATTTATTGAAATTTAAAGCCCAATAATAGTAGTTAAAACCAAAAAATGAAAATGAAAAAAAATTGTGCTATGTCTGGTGTAGTGTTGGGCAGGTATTACAAATACCTTTGGGGGCACAACTTGAGTATCCAAGTTTGATAATCTCAGGGTATCATCATGAGGGATACCTTGACTGAAAACCAAACTATCGATTCTCACTTGTGTGAAAATCGGATGTGAAAACCAATTTTAAATCTAAAAAACAAAAAAAATCTGAGAACCGAGTAAGGTCTGACCCCTTACCTGGGTCAGGGTCTCAAGGTTTAGCTGCCATGAAAAATTAATACAAGCAATGAGAAAAAAGTTATGAGCATCAAATTTAGTTATGTTTCTATGTAGAATGGAAAAACATTTTACTTACTGGATCTTGTTTATCATTCATGGACCTTGGGTTTGAACTTTGGAACTATGGTGTTAATTTAATTTAATAAGGGCTAAAGGAAGGACGCCTTCATCACCAGAGCTACATCAAATTTTGCCTCTTGAGTCTAATTTGCTTTGGGAGATCCAAGGGAGGGTTAGTATTTGGTGGTAGGTACTTATTAATGGTAGGCCAGGTCAAATGATAATGATGTTTGGAGAATTAACATTATTGTTATTGGGCTGTTCTTTCAACTTCTAACTAAGTGAATGTTTTTCTTTTCAATTTTGTGATGTAGCTGAAGTGACCATTTAGCCAAATATGGCAATAAAAAAAAAAGTAACTAAAAAAAATTGAACTATATTTTTGGGTAATACTGGAACTTAGGATAAAATCTGGTGAATTCTAAAATTCTAAAATATTTTTCTAAATTTGGTGATTGAAATCCTTTAAAACCTAAAATTTTTGCCATTTTGAATTTTTTTTTTTGGCCAAAACATAACGTTGTTCTATCTTCTTTCTTTTTCGAAGAAAGAACTGGCAGGTCTAGGTATTATGGACCCATGACCAACAATTTTCAAAAAATCAAAGGATTGGTTTTCACTCATAATTATAAATGTCAAAAAATCAAAAGAATTGGTCAAAGAACCTAGCCCCCAAAGTTGTGGTTCTTTTACCAGTTCTTCCCTAAAACCAGTCAAGGTTCTTTGAAAATTTTCAAAAACTCAAATTAGAATTTATTTTAGAAATCTTTCAAAACCTTGAACCAGAGGTCCTTTGAGTCTGATTTTTTTCAAAAAGCCAAAGCTGTCATTAAAAAAAAAAAAAAAATCAATAATTATATCATCTTCATTTTAATTTTAAAATAATGATTTTTTTGTTAAAAAAAGTAATATTCGTTGTACGAGAACTGACAAAGGATAGTCAATTGTTCTCAAATTTTCGAGAACCAGCATTATCAGAACCTATTTAAATTCTTTAAAAAAAATGTTGATACCCGTACCTGGCATAGAAATTTTAAAAATTTGGGGCAGGGGGTGAGGGGAACCGAACCCTTTTGTAAATTACTTTGTGAAAACCATTCTCGATGAGAATCATAAAATTGTGATACCTGGCCAACACTAGTTTGGTGCTCATATTTATCATGTTATGTTGATTAAAGCTAACAAGTTAAGCCCATTTTTATGGTAGTGGGTGTCATGCTAGTACTAATAATATCCAAATATTATTAAGGTCTTCAAACTACCACTTAATTTTATAATCCATAGGTGCAACTTTAAGTCCTTAATAAAATCTTTAATGTACAATAAAATTGATGAATGAGCTTTAAATATACTACATACACCTAATTAAAACTTTAAAAACCCCATATACCAAATCTAAATTTCATTTAATTTTCATCAGTAGTCAAGATAATGAACATTTGAAATTGAGACATTGGTTTAATAAAAGGACCTATGATATAGTTTTTGATTGTTCCAGTTCAACAACCATTGTAGGTTCAAGTTGAGTGCACTTGGTTGAACACTTGGTTAAACAACTTTCTTGCACCCAATGCATCCATCATACACATGAAATAAAATGCATTTTAGATTCAAGTTGAGTGCACTTGGTTAAACACATTCTGTTTCATGTGTATGATATTGGGTGCAATAAAGTTGTTCCATGGCAATGAATTAATGTGAACCATCTCGAAAGACCGTTCAGATAATGAAAACTGCACTAAGTTGGTTCAATATGGCAATATCAAATGCAACAAATATACATTAATACAAAGTCAAGAATGCGTTTAAAGATTTTTTGGGCAGGCAAAAGACTAATCAAAGTAATTTATTCATATACAATACCTTGAGGGCACACATTAGATACCAAAATGTGTGCATTGTTTATGTCAATTCTACTACAATATACATCTCCATATTGTCCAAAATACAAATTTTGCGTATAGATAACAACCAAATTATATCTCTGGATGAGCTTAAATGCGCTTAATCAAGTGGTGAAATAAAAAGCCATTAATTTATGAGGAAGATGGCCATTCAAAGAAAATCAGTTTAAATCAAACATCTGAGTAAGACCCAATACTCCAAAGAACATTAAATTATAATAAACTCATGACATTTGTGTTCTATACTGACATAAATTATAATAGAACTTGTTATGTCAGTATAGAACACAAAAATTGTGTACTGAATTAACTGGCATAAATTCATCTCGTTAAAAAAATGATTCATTAGGTTCACATTTGCTTCCAAGGAAGAAAATGTCAGCAATTTTTGGTTGTTTTATAGATTTATATGTATGCATTGTCCTACAAATTCTCAGATTAATACGTTATCTACAATCTTCCAAAAGTGTTCACATATGGACATTTCCAAATTCAAACAATCATCAAAAGTTTCTTTTACTCCAAGTGCTTTAGCATAGTTGCCATTTGTGATGAGATCATATAGCACCCAACAGACAAATTAACTATCACAAACCAAAGCAGATTCTCTCCAGATATTGAGTTCTCAATCAATCCATATTTTGAGTAACAATTGGTCTTAATCAAAGAAGAGACGCTAATTGTTCACAATACAAAAGAGCCACATACTATTGTACTGTGGAAACAAATGGATGGAAATGGGCTTATCTGGTGCACAGCTTTCACGCTTCACTGTAGGCATGAAATAATACCAACCCACCACTCGCACTACTCTCGCTCACAGTTCATCATGATCCTGAAACATGTATACACAATTATAATGTCAAAATCCTTATTCAGACTTCAATTTCACAATTTTTGCATTTCTGTGACACCCAACACTGTCATGTGACCCTAGTCAGAAAATTCGACGGACTCTTTCAACAAGGCCTAAAATAATTGCTGTACAGTCAACTTCCAGTACCCAAACAAAATTTCAAACAAGGCAGGGCTCTCTGCAACCCATCAGATTGTGCAACTTGGTGCTCTCTGTTGAGAGTTGATGTACTGTACTGTGGAATGGTCAAGCCCCTGCCCATTATGTTGGGTAAGGCGCCTGGCAAGGCTGTTACGGCGAGCTAGGCAACCCACCTAACATAATTGGTGAGTGTGAGACCCTTTGATGACATTAAGGTACAGATTCAACAACTTTCCAAAATTCATGTTCAACAGCCACATTTTGGTCACTATTATGACTATATGATTATCACTGGAAGATTGTGTCATGTAGTGTGGTCAACAAAATGACATAATCTGCAACCCCAGACCTTAATGTATTCAAAATATCTTTCATAAGAATAGAGACATCTCCATTCTCAGGATGAAGAAGAAACAGCAAGGTTAACACTTCCTCAGGAAGCCACAGAAAGAACCAAACTAGGGAAGACCTGTCCAAACAAAAGCTGGAAAACACACACCGGTATGAACAAAAGTGCCAGTCTCACACCTGTTCAGGGGCCATCAACAGTAGTATGTATGATAGTGACTTAACTATCACAACTTCCCCACTGACTTCATCAGCTCCCTACAGTGGGTAAAGGCCAGTGACAAGCACCGACCTATGAACTGAGTTTCTGCTGCAATTCTGGAACCAACGGGAAGACTCAGCCATCCTACTGGCTAGCAACAGACCACAACAACAAAGACAAGACAAAGAAAGAAAGACAGAAAGGGAAAAGAAAAACTCAAGGAAGGACAAACAGGGAAAGACTAAGAACAAGTGGGCACAGGAAGCTCCCCACTTACAAGACCTGAAGCAAAATCATTCTGAAAATGCCAAAAGCGGAAATTCCAAACAGGAATTTTTCTTTAAGAAGCAACCCTCTAGTTGTCTTTAGAAGAACTTTTAAAGGGTAGCCTTTTGCCTTCAGAAAGACAATAAAACTGACCATCTGGAAGACAAAAAAATTCTTACAACTACGAAGTCTCAAGAATCTGTAAAATTGACTATTGATAACCCCCAGCTTCGCAGTCATTGAGATATTGGAATGAACATGAGGCATTCTAATCATTTCAATACCTGCATACTCTGGTTGAGAGTGTTTGTCAAAAATGTCACAGGATAAACCTTGAGGACTCTGTCTCACAGTTAGATCCAAGAAACTACAAGAGAAGCCTTTAGACGTACAATTCAACTCACAAGATGTTTTTGGATATATGCCACTACCAAAAGAGTCTTGGTTAAGGTACACGAAGTTCTCAAAATCTGGGAAATCAGAAACAAAAAGATCATCCACAAACCTACGAACCAAGGACAATCTATGAAGCACAACAGGACATGTGTTACTCTTCAAGAGATGCTTAATGAAATCAAACTCATATGTAAAGAGATAGAAATTAGCCAAATAGACCACACAATTAGTACCCATGGGGATACCAATGCATTGTCTATAAACGCCCTGACCAAAACAAAGAAACAAATTGTCTAGTAAGAAATCCAGCCAAGAGATCAAATTTGAAGCCTCTGCAACTTGGTATGAAGATTATCCTACAAATTGATATCTGCTTTATTTTTCAGCCACAAAAACCTAAAGTTCAAAGCTGTTTTTTAAACCATCAAAAACTTAAAACGATGAAGCTTCAGCATCGGATTAAACACTATATCAGAATTCTCATACAAGCTTTTAGATCCACTAGGTCAATTTTAGTGTATAGAGTTGAGAAATCAAAAGACTGCAACAGAATTGGGGAAGCTTTATCAATTTCATATCTCGAAAGATTAAGTTTATTTATTACCTCCACCACTCCGGTAGAGTCATTGAGAATCCAACTACTATCACAAGGAACATCTGCCTTTTTGAGTTTAGACACCCAAAGGTCATTGACCGTAGGAAACATAGCTTTGAATAAAGTGCAAGTCAATAAACACAGAAGCAACACAGTTGTATTACAAAGTGATCCATTATAGAGACCAAAGTGGAGATAGAGCAATGTACCCAAGTTGACAAAAACTACAATATTTGCACACCCGAATATCTTAACAGAGAATCTTTTCAAAAGCACCTCACATTTCTCACTTCCGTTAAAAGCATTAGATTCAGCTAAGACACATTTCACTGAATATTGTCAGTCAACAATTAGCTCTTGATTTGAAAGCCAATATTGTCCAGTAACTTAATCAACTGGATGTCATTGTGTGAATCAACAGTGTTATGGTATTCCACCCTATTGTGAATTAAATTGTAAATTTACACATACTCAGAAATCAGGTTGTCAGAAGTGACTTGGAACACTTGGATAAAAAGAGCTTACATAGTTGAACAAAGGCATAAGAAGAAGAGATGGGGATTTACTTGAAAAGGAAAATGGGAAGGACACAAGCATGATGTAACCAAAAGAATGTACCTGTGCAAAGGAGAGACATGACAATAACTACATATGAATATGTAATGTAGATGGGATGTGTGATGGTATACTTACAGGGTATTCCTCATCATCATAAGCATCATCATCACCACCCTCATCTTCATCATCCTCCAAATCATTATCAATATCCTGTCAAAGCAAGCCATGAAAGAGTTTTTGGATTTGCCCACAGGGTAAGGTAGAAATCTGTACAACTAAACAAAAGGGAAGAGAGTGGTAGTGGTGGTATCAACCAGAAGGGAGGAAACAATTTCAAAATGAAATTCTGTGGGTAATACAAGGGACACAAAAGAGCACTGACAAACATGAATTGAAACTTCTCACACAGTGACACCTTGCATGCCCACTTTCACTGGGGCAACAAAACTGTACAATGGCCAGAGGAAACACAAGAGAGTCAAAGAAGAAAGAACTAGAATATGTGAGTGAAAGGATCTAGAGAGTTAGAATGCTTCATACCGGCTCCTCAGCTGTTTTCTTATCCTCCTTTTCAAACATTTCCTTCTCAGCCTGAGCATTCCAAATAAACCACACCATCAAACCTCAAAGTAGTTCCACCTGAGGGTAAAAACAAGCCCTAAACAATTACATCACCAGTCCTCCAGCAAAAAAGTTTGTGAATGGACCATTCATGAAAAGCATGTCAGAGAACCCACCTCTTTGTTTTTACCCCAAGTTTCTTCTGCAAAACTCTTGGCATAATCAGGGTCATCTGTGATCAAAATGTTGTCAAATATGGATCCTGCCTTGACCTGAACACACAGAGAAAAAAATCCAGTAATAAACACCTCAAGTGAGCAAGTGAGCAAGCACTCATAATTTCCCATTGTCTTCTTGGTCATTCAAGTATGCCAGTATGCACATGATTTCAGCAGGTAAATGAATATTTGCCTTCAATGCTGACTTCAGCTAAACCCCAGACACTGACTACCTTGCAAAAAGAGTTCAGACAACAGAGGCACATACCTGCCATAGTTCAATTCCGAAATACTTCAAGGGACCAAACACATAGATATCTGGGTCATCTTGAAATTCTGTTTACAGAGACAAATGGAACACAATGAGGATTTCTAATGTCAGTTGATGGAGGTAAATACAATCAACACAAATCAACAGGGACCATTCTTTAGCAGCTTGATGTTGTACCTGGATTATCTATAAGTGGAGCTGTCCACTTGCCCTTGAAGTTGGGATTCTTGATTTTCTGCAAAAGAGAAAGTTCTTTCATAAGCTCACATGTTGGAAATCATAAATCCAAGGGGAAAACTGCAGTAAAGAATTGGAAAAACACTCAAGCCTACTAATAATTCAGAATGTCAGAAAAATTCAGCACACTAAAAGTTCAAGCCACCAAACCTTCTGCTTCCAAGGACCCTTGTAGTCTGGGTTTGGAATCGTTGGGGCTGACCACTCGCCATCCTCCTCCTCATCCCAATCCTCAGGCTACAGAAATTAAAGCAGCTGTATTTAATCACTTCATTTATTGTGCAGAAAATAATCTTGGGTATGCTGCTGCAGTGAAACTAGCTAATGGTGCATGGTCTTTCAGAGTTACATGTACAAGTTGTAACCTTCCTGAGATTAGGTTGTAATCTAGTTCTGAAACAGGATCCACAAAACCTGATTTGCACTGACAAGAAAGTCCCACATCTTCCTGCTTGGTGATGTGGGATTGGAACTCCAGAATTTCAATCCCATCGGCACCAAGCAAAATCAGAACAATTGAGAAAAGAAACACTACATAGCATTTGTCACTCTGTCCTGACCTTCTCAGCATTTGGGTCAGGAATTTCCTTTGGTATTAAGTCGTGTCCCTGCACACACACAAACCCAAAACCCATATATTCCATTTATCTTCATGTATCACAGGTAGGATACCTGAAAAGAAACACATGGGTGTTGCTTGATGATCTCAAAGTCTTCTGTAAATAGACAAAGGCCCAGCATACCTCAGGTTTCTTAGACTCCGGATCGGGTATATATTCCTGGTCATCCCAGTCCTCTGGCTGGAAAGACAAACAAAGATGTCATTGCACTGTGAGCATTATGAAACAAATTTTAAGCAGTCTTCTTTGACAAGGAAAAAAAGCTTCACAAGAAAAGAAGTCTGGTTCTACCTTGGCTGCATTTGGATCTTTGATCTCTCTGGGTGGCAAAAGGTCCCAGTCACTGTAGATGCTGCCAGAGTCTTTTTCCTTGTTGTCCACAAGAATACTGTAGCTGGCATCAGGTTTGATGATGAGTGTATATACATGTGTAAGCTTGTCTGTTTCACAATCCAGGGATTTCTTGATCTGATGGTTCTGTCCTTTGTAATGGAGTATAGCATGGATCTTGTTTGTGCCGATGCCACAAATATCAGGCCCAAACATTATACTGCAAACAAAAACAAAGGATTGTCAGCAACTTGAACTGGAAATGTTGAGGTAGATGAAAACCAAAAAGAAAAAAGTCCAGTAATGTACGAGAATGATGGGCATAAGGCACCAAATGGGAGCTGCTAGAGAACCTGTATGGTGAATCACCACCGAAAGTCTTCTGGTCTAGGACATTGAAGAGTTTCACATATCCACCTCCACATTCAATCTTTTGTTCGTGTTTCACCGAAAACTGAAGGACAAGAATCTTGCCTCTGTTACTAAACTCAGGAAACTCTGCTGAGATTGCATAAAATCGTGAATCGGGAGTTGTTTGAATCCCTGCAAGAATGATTGCCACACCCCACCCCCCCCAAAGAAAAAGAAAAAGAAAAAAAAGAAACCCATAACAATAAGCATGTCAGATTTTCCACACAAACTCCTTCAGCATTCAGTTTACTCTCCAAATGCAAAGAACAGACAGATCTGAGAATTAAGACTAATGAAACAGAGCTTTAGGAAAAATACAAGATTGAGAAATGACCAGTGCACCTTTGTCAGCAGGATCTCCATGCCACTTCCCAGCCGTATGGATCCACTTTCCATTCAGATCTTCACTTTTCTTCCAATCTGATACCACCCACCTACTCTCCCAACCATCTTCACAAGGAAAGACACTGAAATCAGAACATTGACTTTGCAACAGAGAGAGAAAAAGAATCAGACAACAAACAAGGACATCACAGACACAACATAAAAAGCTCAAAAGAGACTTGCTCATCAGTATCCCCCATGACTGCCACTCATCACAGATTTGAACACTGCAATGTACATTGCATTTACTTCCATTGAAGTTGCTTTGCACACAAATCCCACCGCCCATCCAAACCTACCCAAATTGCATACTCTGAATCTCAATCAGTTTCTGCTTCTGTTTGAAGCTCTCCTATTCAGATCTCACACCAGCATTTGACAGAAAACCCATTTGAGACAAATCCTTATAGTAACAATCAAGGTGCCCTAAAAAGGACTCAAAATAAAACTTCTGCTATGCATATGCATTATGCAGCAGAAGAAACAGACGCTTTAGCAAAATCCCAAGACAACAATATCTACTAACTATAACACTCTTTAAGAAAACATCAAAGCTCATCAAAGCTAAATGCAAAGAAACATGTAAGCTCATGAAAGTTCTCAATGCAACAAAAAAAAGAGGCTGTAATATAAATAAAACTTTCTTCACCAACAAAATGCCAAGACAACAAACCAAAAACAACAACAAAATGTACAAAGTAGAAACATGTTAAGAAACATTGAAGCTCATGAAAGCTCTCAATGCAATAAGAAGAGAGGGAGAAAAAAAAGGTTACCCATAAATAAAACCTTCTTGAGCAAAAAATTAAAAAATGTCCCCAGAAAAAAGAAAAAGAAACAACAACCAACAACAACATGATGTACAAACTAGAAACATGCTCAGAAACGTTTAAGCTCATGAAAGCTCTCAATGCCGAAAAGAAAAAAAAAACAATAAAAAAACAATAGAAACAAAAAAGGGATACATGAAGCTTTCTCTTTTGTGTGTGGGTGGTGGGGAAAAGGGCAGACTAACCTTCAAAGCGCTCCTCAAAGATCACTTCTGCACATGAGAGAAAAATGCAGGTGCAAGCTAGGAGCAGAAACAATAGCAATTGAGCTTGACCCAATATTGCCATTCTTGTTTCTCCCATAACCCAAAACTCCTCTCTTCTTCCTCCTCTCTTCAATCCACAGGTTTTGATGCAAAAACTCCCCCCAAAAGGGAAAGAAGATCCTTCAAAGGGGGAAGAGAAAAAAAAAGCTTCACAGAGCAAAGCAAACAAAGCAAACCCAAAATACCCACAACCCACTTACTAGAAGCTTCAAGAAACTGTGCAAATGGGCTGCACATCTGGTTGACCTAATTTTTTCTACTACAACATGTATTGTAAAAAATATTGGTCATAATAAATTATTGCCATAAAATGTTAATAAAAAATCTTATGTTTTCTACCATGATGTATTATTATAAAAATAATTTTATAAGATGATGTTATGTAAAATAATGTTATGTTATAAGATGATGTTATGTAAAATAATGTTATGTTAAAAGATGGTATTATGTAACATAATGTTATGTTATAAGATGATGTTATGTAAAATAATGTTATGTTCTAAGATGATGTTATCTAAAATAATGTTATGTTAAAAGATAGTGTTATGTAACATAATGTTATGTTATAAGATGATGTTATATAACATAATGTTATGTTATAAGATGATGTTATGTAAAATAATGTTATGTTATAAGATGATGTTCTATAAAATAATGCTATGTTATAATATGATGTTATATAAAATAATGTTTAAAGGTGTATTCACACTTGGTGTTAAGGAGTCTAGTATTATCTCCCTTCACACCAAACTAGTCATTTCGAACCTAAACCTATTTACCTCGAAGATGTTATGTTAAGTTAACATTCACTTAATATTAAACAATCACCCATTTAACGTTGATTGCCACCTAAGATGCGACCTAGATTTTCACTTAAGATTGACTTAGCATTAGGTGTGAATTGCGCCATTAAAAGACTATTGTTGTACCTACAACTAATGCTTTGGCACCAAAAAAGAAATTTCTCAAAAGGTCTTGCCAAAACAAAAAAAGAGAAAATTTTATTCATATTTGCTGAAATTGTTGAGAATTGAAGTTAGAATTTGTGAAAATTTTGTTTTTTGTCCCAACTATTGGGTTCTTACCATTACAAATACACTTCTCAATTCATGGTTTATTTTGCACAACTCTTTCTCAACTTAACTATTGAAATTTTGGAAAATTCAATTTGAAATTGTTCAACCTTGGTTTTTTTTTAAAAATACATAAGTATTTGATAAAGAAGTGTTGATTATTAGTCATAGGTACGATAACTATTTATTAAGATAGGTGTTTGTTTTGGATGTGACTAGTTTGTAACCTTCCCAAATTGTGAGACCCTTAGCTCCACTTTTGATGGCCCCATGTTTTGATGTTGTTGAAAAGCTCTTGACAAAGTGGTATGCATATTTGTTATTTTGTAAATTTTGAAGCAATGGAGAAAAAAAATTAAATATCAAATGATTTATATCTTTAAAAATTAAATTAAAAATAATTTAACAAGGTTTCACAAGAACTTTAAAATCAAATTCATTTTGATTGAAATAATATTTGGATGGGTGACATTGAAGAAAGTTTAATATACTTGCATCAATGAATATTGTTAAGAAATTGCTGTAAATTTGTTAATTTGTTGACCATGATGTTTACAAAATATTTTCATGTTTGTAATAAGACATATTTCAAAAAAATGGGTCCAACAACCCTAATTTTTTCAAAATCCTGATAGTAAAATATTAGGTCTTCCTTACAATTTCAATTTCCTATTATAACCCAATGACATGGATTGCTCCATATAACTTGAAAATGAAGAGTTCAATTTGTGGGAAATTGATAAGGTGAAGATTTTTTTTTTCATTTTTTTCATTTCCCCCTATGTGAATTGTTTAATGTTGAATGTAAAAAGCTATTGAAAAGTTTCAAATGTATTTGGATGATATTTTATTTAACATAATATTTTGTATAAAACTTAACAAGAAATATTTTGAAACAAAATTGCATGCCTTGCTAAAAAAGACATGCAATTTTGTTTTGCAATGTTTTTTCCATTTTAAATTTCTTTTCATGTAAATTTTTGTCTTGTTCTTTTGATGGAAAATTTTTTATTAATAAAAACGTTCACTACTTCAAAAAAAATTGTTAATTCAAAATGTTAAAAGAAAATTTAAAAAAGAAAAACAAATCAAAATAAGATGTGACAATTCACATGAAACCAAATATATTACCAAGGCTAAAAACAAATGAACAAGTCTTGTTTCAAATGGGACATGATTTTTTAAAATGTCATCAATCAAATTGCAAAAAATCAAACTAATATAAGAAGTTCAAGAAGTCAAATGGACATGATCGTTATTATAATTATGACCACTGTTTATTTATTTGTTTAAGATATAACTATTCATTTAAAAAATTATGTTTGGTATTCATTAATAGAAATTTGGAAATTAACCACTAAAAAATTAATTAACTACACTTTAATTGTAATGGACTCATGTAACTAAAAATGCCCATTATTATTTTTGACACTTGTGCCATAAGACAAATAGTTGTAAAAGACACCACATGGCATGATAATCAAATTATAAATTATATATATATGATTATTTAAATAAAAATATTATATATATATAATTGTATAATATAATTATTTTCATCCTATGATTTTTTGACATGTGTCACTACTTAGTCTAAGTTAAAAACCTATTTTAAATAACTACGTAGGCTTTTAAGAGATGTAACTAACATAGGCCACCTAGGATAAATATTCTTGAAGGAATATTTGGTTAACAAATCATTGTCTATCATCATGTGAGACTATTGTTGGTTATTTTTGGCTATTTTTGGCTATTGAAAGTTATTTCACCTTATGTTACTATTGGCTATTTTAGGCTATATTATCATGGGTTATCTGTGCCCATTAGTTTGATGACTATTTTATTGGTGGCTATTAATGGTTATTCTATTAATGGTTATTATTGGTTATTTTATTAATGGTTATTTTATTGGTGGTTATTAGTGGTTATTTTATTAATGGTTATTACTAGTTATTCTATCAATGATTATTATTGGTTATTTTATTAATGGTTGTTATTAGCTATTTTATTGGTGGCTATTGGTGATTATTTTAAGTTAAATTACCATAGGTTAGTAATGGCTATTAATAGTTATTCTATTGTTGGCTATTAATGGAACTATTTTATTCATGATTATTGGTGGATATTTTATTGGATATTGGTGGAGTTATTTTATTAACGGTTATTGATGGATATTCAATTGTTGGTTATTGATGGTTACTTTAGATTAAATTATCATAAACTATTGGTGATTATTAATGGCTATTATATTAATGGTTATTGGTGGTTATTTTATTAATGGTTATTGGTGGCGATTTTATTATTGGTTATTGTTAGCTTTTTTACTATAGGCCATTGGTGGTTATCTTATTGTTAACTATTGATGATTACTCTATCGATGGCTATTCTATTATAAATTATTATTGGATATTTTAAATTATATTATCATAGGCTATTGGAAATTATTTTATCGTAGGTTATTTTAAATTATTTTTCATAAGCTATTATTAGTTATTCTAAGTTATTGTACTTTAGGTCATTATATTTTATTTTAAATTATTTTAGCTTGTTATATTTAAGCTTTAATAACTTATAATAACATAAAGTAGAATGACCTTCAATAATTTAAAGTATAACTTGAAATAACATATATTAATTTAAAATAGAATAACCTAAAATATAGCTTAAGGTTAGTTGAATAATTTAATTTTAAATAACTTAAAATAAAAAACCTATAATAAGCTAGCTAGGATACCTTAAGGTAAAATAACATATAATAGTTTAAGGTATAATAATTTATAATATCATATAATATTATATAATAAAGTATAAGTTATAACAACTAAATTAACATATAATAATATAGGGTATATCATAAAGTAGCATAAAATATTTAAAACAACAACATAAAAATAAACTTATTATCATAGTTAATTATAATAATGAATTATGTTAATTAGTAGTGAAACACGATATTTATATAATAATATTACAGTGAAATAACTTTACAAGGGTGAAATCAGTAAAATGCAATGAAATTATTTCATTTTTAAAGTCCCATATTTATTTAAGCTAATGAGTTACACTTCACCTTTGTATTATTGTAAGCCTTTTTTATTAGCTCATCATAAGTGGTATTCACATTTTGAAAAATTGTAGTGCACGCATTGTGTGTAGAATAATATTCTTTCATTTAGTTACATAGTTTACAAAATTGAAGTTGTTAACAAAGGATATATGATAAATTTAATGGAAAGGAAACATTACAACATCATCCCACATTATCCTTTGTTTTATACAAAAGTAACCAATTATAACCATTATAATTTTTTACATACTTTGTCCGAATGAAAAGAAAAAAACCTTCATTTTTAAAAAAATTTCCAAGATGTATATGTATATAAACATCAAGTAATTTGATTAACACGCCATTTTATTTTTTAAGGTTTTTATTCAGTTCATTAAATGTGACTTAATATAAATTATTTTTAAATTCCAAGTTTTTATGGCCACATTTTAAATTTTTTGATAAATAAATAGATTTGTTTTAAAGAAATAAATTTGGACCAAACCTTATATTCTTGAATATCCATTGTATGGAAACTTGCAAAATAATGTCATTTTGAGGTGTGTGGATTTTAAAAAAATCCTTTGGATATAATTAATAGCTCTATATATATCATTATTTAATGTCAAAAAAATTTAGGAGGATATTCATCAAAATTAACCTTTGAACAAAAGTCCCAAACTTGAATGTTTTTAGGGTGAATTTTCAAAATGTGATTGAAAACAAATTAAAACAAGTTCAACATTTTCATTTTTTATGTGTAAATTAGAAAATAATCCAAAAATATGGGAAAATTTCCCAAAGTTTCAAAACCACAATATGGAAAGAAATTAAAGTAAGCCATTGTTTATATAATAACAAGTTTCACAAAAATTATATGTTATAGAAATTTATGTAATATTTATTTTAAAATTATTATCATGTACCATTAAATCCAAGCTAGGTTCAATTTTGTGGACGTAATCTTACACCAAAATTTACATAAAATTTTCATGATACATTGTAAAATTGATTACTTCCAAATGACAATATATAATGCCAAACACATCATGTTTTTTGAGTGTAAGTGAAAGTTTTCACAAATATGAGCCTCCCATCAAGGTTTTTTTAATTTTGAAAAATTGGTCAAGAAAGGTCAATGGCACACATAATAATTTTTAAAATATGATTATAGTTGTGTAGAATCATGACTATAGTTATAAAAATGGCATAGTTATAAGGCATATATTACTACATTTAGGACCCTATAAAAATTTAGAGTTTTGCGATGAAATTTCATTTTGGATGAAAATGCATTTTTTTGCATTTATTTAGTAATAAATGCATAATAATATTTTTATTTCAAGGAAAAAAACCAGTATCATATCAAAGAGGAAGAGATTTATAGATGGGCATTACATTTATTTTTAAAAAAAATTTAATTTGGTAATGGCTCATTGAGCATGAACATGAAACCCTATAAGTTATTTATTTTATATACATTGATTTTATCCAATCCTTTTCATATAATCTTTGGATCAAATTTTTTTTTACACAAAGTGAACTTTGAATTTCAAAATGTTGCCATGCAAATTTTAAAGTTTTTTGTTCATATTTACAATAGCTGAAAAATGTCATCAAAATTTTAGCTTATTGTGTACCATAATATTTGTTATACATCATTTTTTTTTGTGAAAAGTGGTTCACCTTTAATGTGTTTTCACCCACTTGTGTATATTGTAAACATTATTTTTGTGTAGGATAAATCGAAAGGGAGGGCTTTATGAAAATAATGACCCATGAAATAGAGTCGAATGTGGACCTAATTTCCATAAATCTCACCCTCCAAAATTTTACATGGTGTAAAAACTATCATGATTAAAAACTAAAGTTCCCATGAAACTTATTGGGTGTTATGAAAAGAAATTAAAAAATGCTAGTAGGTTTTTTGAAAAAAAAAATGTTTGCATCTAGGTGCATTATGTTTTTGGAAAAACTTGTCAACTTATTATGCTATGTAAAGTTACCTATAATTACATTAAATCATTTGGCACAAGTTTTTATGTGGGTCAAGTTTTATTATTCAGTTGAAAAGCGATTAGTTATTGCTAGTCAATGGTTTTCACCATTTGGAAATGTTTTATATTTGAAAACCAATTGGTTGTTAATATTGCCTTTTAGGATTTGGTGAATACTAACAACCAATGGAAGAATTCATTTGTTGGGAAAACATAATATGAAAATGAGTAAACAATTATGACAAATGACAAAGGATTGAAAGTCCCAACATAAGAAAACCAAAAACAAATTTAGAACATTAATTACTTCTATGTAATTTCCAAAGAAGTAGACTACCGCTTGCAACAAACCTCAAGAATGAAAATAAAAACATGTAGAAAGGGGTTGTAGGGCCTATAATTATTTTTATAGCTTTATAGGTCACCTATTACTTATTGCTTATCTTGTTGTAGTCCAACAAAGGTAAAACAAGTAGTTTTGCCATGAGAGGCTCTGTCTTGAAACTAAAGTGTTATATTTAATGTTTTACTATGAACTCAAGTTGTATTGGATGAAAGTTTCTTGGATTTATGAAAGACCATGAATTTTTTCTTTCACATTTGTATTAATTTTTTATTTTTTTTAACCATCTTAGAATTCATTGTGGATATTTAGAAATTGAAACCATAGTTCCATTGTCTTTTTGTCAACCATGCAAATGAATATAAAGTTGTAAATAATTATATTGTTTTAAAAAATCTAAGTTTTTCAAACTTGGATAATGTAGATAATTTTTAGCAATGTGCATGATGTATTTTGATGTTTGAAAGAAACATAATATTGAATGGATATAATTTACAAGGAAAGATTTTTTTTTAGTTTCATTTTCATTTTGAAATTTTAATATTTGCCAATTTTTATATTTTTTTTTGTAGCATTTTGGGTTTAAGTTTTCCATGAAAGGTGTTTTGTTATGATGTTTGATGGGTGTATGTGTGGATTAGAAAATTGTTCAAATTTTTTTTTGTCTTGTTATTGATATTTATGATTTCTTTTTGCACATGGTCCATGAAAAAAATGTAAAAATGTAAATTCAAGCCACAAGGAGCCAACATTTTGGGAATAATTAATTAGGTGAAAAAAAAAACATTTACATGCATATTTTCACAAATGCTACTCTTTAAATAAATGGAAACATTGATGGTTTTTTGTTATACATTGGAAGTGTGTTTGGTAATTTGAATGTAGTATGTCATACATCATTAGTAACCCATGACAAGCATGGATTGAAATATATGAATATTTCAATGAATTTATAAATTTGTGCACATTTGTTGATGCATGGTGTATTATTGTTTCTATAAGACATAAGATATGAAACATTTGAAGGTTATGATCATGATTGATGTTTTCATAATGTTGGTGTAAAGAAGTTATATTCGAGGCTTGTATAATTACATGAGAGTTATGTAAGTTTTTTAATTGAAGGATTAATGGTATCCAAATTGCAATTGTTTTTAATTTATTCATTTTTACATGTATTCTTGGATTCACATAAAAAAATTCATCTTAGAAGGAAATAACAAAAATAGTTTTCCTTTCATTCAAATGTACGATAATGTTGTATATGTTAAACCATGTTTTTTAACGTTAATGGGATCAAAAACCAATTCATCTAGTGATAATTCTTGAAAATGATGAATGGTTCTTCATGTTGCAAGTTGAATTGGAAATTAAGTCCTTGTTATGATAAATGATTGGGATACTAACTCTTATATCTTTGATGATAGGTTCAATTGGTGTTCATTTTGATTCAATGTTGTTGTTGTAATAATGATTATATTTTTTGTCTTGTTAATGTTCGAATTTTAGAATTCTAAAACATTATTTATATAATGGTTTTTTCACAATATGTTGTTGATGCTTAAAAATGCTATTAGCTTCATTCACAAGACCATCAAATGTTGCATAGTTACCAACACATAATTCAACCAGCATATCCTTTCAAATATTAATTGTAGAATGCAAACTCATAGTTTTACTTGGATCATTTGAAAATTTGTAAGATGGTGGGCATGATTGATGGTTGATGTCCATTGTTTTGAAAATAAAAGTGGGACCTAATGTGTTAATGAACACACTTTTGTTATGTTTTTGCACAAGTCTATTTGTATAAAATAAATATGGAATAGTGAAATTGTTGGGTGGTTGTTGAATACAAATTGAATTTATAAATTCAATATATTTTGTATTTTTTTGTTGTAATATGAAATTTGTTCAAAGTTTGTATAAAAACCATATCAAACTATCACATAACTTTATTTAGTTCATAACATTGGACATATGTTTGCCAAAAATTTGGTGTTAGTGCATTAACATTATTTTTGATATTTTGAAAGATTTAACTATTTGTCATAGGGGGTGTTTAATAAAATCACTTGTCATGATAACATCAACACCTCCCAATATATATATTTTAATGCGTTTGATGGACTTTAGTTTATTATCTGTAACATTAAACATTTTAACACAACAAATGATATTTCATTTGTCATAACAAGTTGTATTTATTCATATTGACATGTAAGCTTATATAATGAATTTGATGATAAGTTTGGTAAACTAAATATAAGGATAATTAGATAGGTATGTTTAATGTTGAATGTATTATTAAATCATCAATATTAAAGGCAATTTACCTATTAATACTATAAATAATGCCTTGGTTTTTGTTAAGTCAAAAGATATGTTTCTATTGTATAATTGTAATAATCCTTGAATTATGAATTTTAATGTAAAACTTGTACCAATTCCAACACCCTTTGTCAAAAATAAACATATCGGTGTATTAAAGTATAATTGTTTTCTATGCATAACATCATCAAATATTAATTTTTATTCTTTATTGAATTGTCTAAGTAAACTACGATATTCAAATTCTTCCATCGTCATGGAATATGATGATTTTATGAAATTTTCATCTTTTAAAATTTGTGATTTTTGGTTTGATCTATTACATTATTGAATGACAAAGTTAAATTATAAATCATAGTGTTCAATATTGATTATGTTTGTTATTAGAATTGTAAGTCATGAATCATTTATTTCATTATTTATATCGTTAGTCCAAATGTTAGTTAAATGTAATGGTTTTGATTTTGAATCTATTGAATCATCCATTTCTTTTGTATTTGGATATGGCATTTAGTAGTTGAAAATAGATTTAATCTTAGAAATTTCATCATGTTGTTGACAATATGCATCATGTCAAATTACATTAGTTCCAAACTACAAATTCTTTAAATTTCAAAATGGTGAATGTAATAAACCTTGTTCTTTCGACCAATTTTCAATATCTTTGTATTTATTATAATTTATAAACTTAATAATTTTGGGTTTATAATGTTTTGAAATCTTATTTTTATAATGTTATAAAAAAATTAAATTTTACTAATGACAATGATTCATATATTTTTCTATAATTGATGAACATATTATATTAGTTGAATTTGGTTCTAATTCATTTAATGCAACTTGTGATTTTAACATAAAAGCATGTTCTTTAAAAGGAAAAGTATTTATGAATTAAAATGTTTGAGATGAATGATATAATGGTAAGAAAAACAACAAGTTGAATAACCATTTATTTGGCATTAAGAAAATCATTATTTAACTATTGAATTCTTGTATTTGCATGTATATTATTTACAATGCATTTTTTAATGATAAAATGTACTTATGATGTTATTTATTTGTTTACTTTTATCATATATGAGTGCGATTTATTACAATTGCATATGGGTTCAAAATATTAAATATTTATATTTGTAAACCATAAATGAACAGCATGTATATTAAATGCATTAATTTTTATGTTTTTAAGAGTTCGTTTTAAGAAAATGTGCGGCTTTATTAGTTTACTTTTCAAATTTAATATGTATGTACTTTCATTAAGGTTTAAAGAATTTAGATATTCAAAAAATGATATGTCATCATTTTCTTTAAAATCTTTTAAAGATTGAAATATTTTGTTTATTTTTGGATTAAAATATTATTATGAAAATGGATAATTTCCATTTACTTAAAAAGGTTTTTAATTTTTTGTTTCACACAAAGGAGGCAATAGGTAATGAAATCTATAAAAAACATGATTTTTTTTTAACATGTACATGTGTGTTGATGTTGTGCATTTTGTAATGGGTTTGGTAATAATGATATATTATAAGAAATATACATGTCTACAAACTATTTAATTTCTTCATTTGTGTGCACTCAATTCATAAGTGCATTTTTTATTCATAAAAGTCCATGGTTATGTTCGCTCCCATGATTTTGGAATTTAATGATGAAAAAAATTAGAAATATAACAAAAAACAGAATGATGTTTTGGGATAAGTTTTTGGAAACAAGATGTTCTATGATCGAAATATTTTGCACATGTGACAAGGTCAATTTGTATCAATAATGTTATAGGAACAAATTGGAGGTATTTTATTTTATTTGGGAAATTTAATCTTGAAGCATGTAATGTGTGTAAAACTTTAATGAGAGGATCCCATAATCTTTCTATAGATGTAAAAGTGACAAAAAAATTAGAGGACCAAGTTATCAAATTGTTATAAATAATTTTTTTTTGCAACCTTTCAAAACAATCAGGTAAATTACATAAACCTTCCAAATCACAATAACCTAAGTATGATTTGAAGATATTATCTAAATTTGATTCATCTTGTACTTGATATGTTTTAAAAGTTCTACCACATAGTTTCCTTTTTGTATTCGCACCCAACCAGAACTTATGACTTTTTGCATGAAAACTTTAACAACTTTTTAAAAAAAAAGTTAGAAATATTTGTTCAAAAATCCTAAGATTTATGAAATAATTCTTATTTAGCTATTTGTTGATGTGAAAAACCTTTAAAAAATTATCAAGGTTGCCCAAAGAACAATGTTGTGAAGTTTTGTTCTTTTTGTTTATCTTTAAATAAACCTAAAGGGTGAAAGTTTTGATTTGGGGCAATAGAATATATAGTATTTTCGTAATCCATTATTTTTGGAACATTTAAAAAATTATGTATCATTGATTTGGTTGGTGTGCAATGTATTTCTTCATTGTCAAAATCAAAGTTCTCAAATGATGCAATACTATAAGTAGGAATTTGAAATTTGAAATTCATATGCAAAGCAAACAAACTTGCCCATTGATGATGAAAAGTAACATTTAAATATTTGTATAATGGTGTTTTAATTAAATTTCATAAAATGAGCATCACCATATTTGGATGAACATTTTGTGACATATAAAGTGATTTGTATTCAAGACATCACTTAAGAGACACCTCTATTATTGCACCATCATGTGATAAATGTGGTAGTAGTGATTGAGTTTGATCCACATTTGCAAAGACATTAATAACATTACCACAAATCTTATATTGCCCATACCCTTGGAGTTCATAAATTTGAGCAAAAACAAAACATGGTGAAATAAGACGTTTTTTTACTTATGATTATTTTTGGATTAATGGAATGATTTTGTTTTCATAAATTTTATTTGATACTTGATATAAGGGTGGTTTATTTTCACTACCATTATGTAAACAACTTGTACATATCTGTGATGTTGAACTAGGTTTTATTTGAATTTGAAATTATAGAAAACTATTTTGACAATTGATTTGAAAACATAACCTTTCACAATTCAAACATGGAATTATGGGAACATCTTGGATTTTTTTATTATAAATGCAAATGTATACTGAATTATGTGTATTTTCCTTTCTATTAACATTATGTATTATTTTATTTTATTGAGCATCATGTTTTGTAAAAAGTTGTGTGGGAATTGGTTTTAATTGTTTTTTCGAATGCATTGAACACATGATGATTGAACTTTGTAATTTATGAAAGATTCTTGTGATTTTTTAGTATATATATTTCATGTGATTCATAATTTGTGATTTAGTTTTTTTAATATTTGGAAACATATTAATGAATTAAATTTTTTTTCATAATAAATTAAATTTAAACAAACCTCCAATAGTTCAGAAATATTGTTGTCATAAAATGTCTAATAAATATAAATATAAATATAAATATAAATAAATAAATTTTTGTGTTACATCAAGCTCTACAATTAATTGGGAGTGTTCCAGTTGGATTTTGAGATTTTAAAAAACTTTGGTAAAGGGAAACTAAAGTGAATAGATTAAACAAAGTCTCATTGATAGTAACATTTGTGTTGTTTTTCAAATTTTTTAAAAAGTATTGAATATGATTTGTAATTTGTGTTTAAATAATATTTGCATTACAAGAAGTGTTGAACAATGAAACAACATACTCCGATGGTGAATCCCAATTATTTTCCAAAATGTCCATTAATGTATAATCAAAATTTTCATTTCAATAAAAAAATGTAATTAGTTGTGATAATTGAATAGGAGGTTGTTGCACCATTGATTCTAAAAAAGATGAAAAATCATTTAAATGTATGTTAATTTTGGAATTATTAACTTGCAAAGTAAGCAAAGACTTAAATAAGCCATTAACATATTGAATTGGTCTAAAATGTTGAGAACTATATGTTACTAGTGGTAACCCTTGCCTGCAAGGCACAGACGGTTTTCAAGTGTGGCACATTTCAAGTGGTCATAAGGTTACTTCAAACTTGGAACACCCACTAAGTCGGAGTTAAAATAAAAGCCTGGCTAAAATATGGAGGAAGGAGGCATCCATCCATCCATCCACTCATTCATCCATTCATCCCAAGGTTGAGGGACCCTATAAACCTTA
>Ga0209611_10001732_pt1 | contig 37762 bp, 20 predicted proteins | sample S1TSphgellanicum_3_FD_187693 | JGI IMG/M metagenome (GOLD analysis project Ga0209611, IMG submission 187693) | Host-associated microbial communities from peat moss isolated from Minnesota, USA - S1T2_Fc - Sphagnum magellanicum MG (SPAdes) (version 2) | ecosystem: Host-associated > Plants > Peat...
GACCTAAGGGCTACTTGAACACCACCGTCTTGTGCTCATCGAGGAATACTCGATGCTCGAGCAGCAAGCGCACGGCCGTCGACAGCGCCCGGCGTTCCGAATCGCGGCCGGCCGCCGCGAGCATCTCGGGCGTATAGCTGTGATCGACGCGCGCCACGATCTGCTCGATGATGGGGCCCTCGTCGAGATCGCCGGTCACGAAGTGCGCCGTCGCGCCGATCAACTTCACCCCGCGCGTATGCGCCTGATGGTAGGGCTTCGCGCCCTTGAATCCCGGCAGGAACGAATGGTGAATATTGACCACGCGGCCCTGCAGGCGTTTGGCGAGATCATCCGAGAAGATCTGCATGTAACGCGCCAGCACCACCCATTCGGTGTGCGTGGTGTTGATCAACTCGAGCAGCCGCGCTTCCTGGGCGCTCTTGGTGTCGGCCGTGACGGGCAGATGGTGATACTCGATGCCGTTCTGTTCGGCAATGACGCGCATGTCGGGGTGATTCGACACGATGGCGCTCACCTCCATTTTCAATTCGCCGGTGCGCCGCCGATAGAGCAGATCCTCCAGGCAATGATCGAGCTTGGACACCATGATCAGCACCCGGCTGCGATGGGTGCCGTCGTGAATCGCCCATTGCATCTGCTCGGCATCCGCGACGTTGAGAAAGTCCACGCGCAGCCGCGCCAGATCGAGCGATTCGCCGCTCACGCCGCAGAACACCACCCGCACGAAGAATCGCCTGGTCAATACGTCGTCGAACTGCTGCATCTCCATGATGTAGAGCCGGTGCGAGGCGATGAATCCGGTGACGGCCGCCGTGGTGCCCATGCGGCTGGCACAGGTCGCGGTCAGCGTGTACGTATAAGCCGTGTTGAATTCCATGGCGCATCGTACTCAGGCCGTGGACGGAATCGCAAATGGAAAAAGTTGGTGCATACTTCCCGTCAATGGCGGATGAGCAGACTGAAGCGAAGCTAAGGGCGCAGGCGAAGCTAACTGCCCAGGCGCAATTACGGGCGACCTATGGACGGGCGCTCGGCGCGCTTCGGATGGGCCAGGCCGAAACGGCGGAGCGGCAGCTTCGCGCCATACAAGAGGTGGCGCCGGGCGATGTCAACAGCCTGCGTCTGCTCGGGGTCGCGTTGCTGGCGCAAGATAAAGTGCCGGCCGCCGTCGAGGCCCTCGAGCGTGCCGTCGCCGCGGCGCCGAATTTCTGGCACGCGCGCACGGACTTGGCCCGCGCCTATCGGCAGGCCGGGCGTCTCGAGGCCGCGCGCGAGGAATTGCGCCGGGTGGTGGCGGCGGCCCCGGCGCTCGAGGCCGCGTGGCTCGCCTATGGGGATGTGCTGGTCGACCTCGAGAAGTATCCGGACGCGCGGGTCGCCTATGAACGTGCGCGGCTCGCCGATCCGCAACGCCGCCGGATCGAGGAAGCCACCGCGGCGCTGGTGGCGGAAGACCGCAAGACGGCCGAGGCGATATTTCGCGAGATCCTCAAGGAGGATGCGAGCCATGTGGCGGCGCTGTGCGGGTTGGCGGCGATCTCGCTCACCGCCAGCCGCGGCCACGACGCGCTGCGCCTGCTGAATCATGCCCTGAAACAATCGGCGCACCTGCCGCTTGCCTGGCGCGGACTGTGCCAGACCCTGCTCGATTTGGGCCGCCTGACGGAGGCGGAGCAGGCGGTTCGCCGTCTGCTCAAGATCGAGGCGGAAAATCCGAAGAACTGGGTGCTGCTCGGCACCGTGCTCACGCGCCTCATGCGCCAGGCGGACGCCGTACCGGTTTTCGAGGAGGCAGTGCGCCTGAATCCCGGTGAAGTGCGGCTGCGCCTCTCGATCGGACATTTGCACAAGACGCTCGGCCGGCGGCGCGAATGCGAGGCGGCGTACAAGTCCTGCCTCGAACTCGATCCGACCTTCGGCGAGGCGTATTGCAGTCTCGCCGACCTCAAGAATTACATATTCAGCGACGCGGAGATCACCGCCATGCGGGCGTTGCTCAACGATGACGGCGGCGACGCGGACCAGGCCCTGCTGCACTTCGCTCTCGGCAAAGCGTTCGAGCAGCAGAAAAATTATCCGCTGGCGTTCAGCCACTATTCGACCGGGAACGCGCGGCGCCGCAAGACCGTTCTGTTTGACGTCGAGGGATTCGAGAACAAGACGCTGCGTGTGCGGCAATGTTTCGACCGTGCGTTCTTCGCGCAGCGCTCGGCGGTGGGATGGCCGGATGACGCACCGATTTTTGTGGTGGGATTGCCGCGCTCCGGCTCGACCCTGGTCGAACAGATTCTCGCCAGTCATTCACGCGTCGAGGGCACCTTCGAGCTGCCGAATGTGCTCACCATCGTGCGGGAATTCGACCACCGCGATCCGCGGCACGACGCATACCCGGAAGCAGTGCGCGCCGTTCCACCGGGGGAGTTCGCGCAGCTCGGTCGCCGTTACATCGAGGAGACCGCGCCGTTGCGCAGCGGACGGCCGCGCTTCATCGACAAGATGCCGAACAACTTCAGTCATGTGGGCCTCATTCACGCGATGCTGCCCAACGCGATCATCGTCGACGTGCGCCGTCACCCGATGGACGCCTGCTTCAGCGCCTACAAACAATACTTTGCCGAAGGCCAGTCCTTCAGCTACGACTTGGGCGACCTCGGCCGCTATTACCGCTGCTATCTGTCGCTCATGGACCATTGGGACGAGGTGCTGCCGGGCAAGGTCCTGCATCTGAGTTACGAAGCATTGGTGCGCGATCCGGAGGCGAACATCCGCCGCCTGTTGGCGCATTGCGGGCTCGACTTCGAGCCCGCCTGCCTCGCCTTCCACGAGACCAAGCGCTCGGTCCGTACCGCGAGCGCGGAGCAGGTGCGCCAGCCGCTGTACGCCTCGGGCGTCGGCTATTGGAAGCACTTCGAAGCGGAACTCGAACCCCTGCGGCGCGCGCTGGGGGATGCCCTCGAACGCTTCGCCTCACCCGGCGCGCCGCGTTGATACCCTCGCGTTGAATCCTATTGAACGCTCGAAAAGCTCCAGTCAGATAAATCATTGACAGGCAGCGCGTCTGCAAGACATGATCGGTTTCGAGGGGCATGCGCGGGCGTGCGACAGAAAACTCAAGGGGATGGGGATGCGAACAGTTGCACGCAGGAAGGCGGCGGCGCCGCCGTCCGCTTCACGCTCGAAGCTTGCGCTGGCCATCGCGGCCGCTCTGTCGGGCGCCGCCGCCATGCATGTGGCGCCGGCTTTCGGCGCAGACGCCTCCTCCGATAGCACCCTCGAGGAAGTCATCGTCACCGCGCGCAAGCGCACCGAGAACCTGCAGGACGTTCCGATCAGCATCGACGTCTACAGCGCGAAGGACCTGAAGAATCTCGCCATCTCGCAATTCGAAGACTACGCCACCATCACCCCGTCCATCAATTTCGTCAGTGCCGGTCCCGGCACTCAGACCTTCGTCATGCGCGGCGTGTCGGACGGCAGCAATCCGAATTACGCGAACACCGCCACGACCGCCTTTCTGGTCGATGACATGTCGATGAATTACTACGGCACCACGCCCGACCTGCATCTCTACGATATCGAACGAATCGAAGTGCTCAACGGTCCCCAGGGCACCACCTTCGGTGCGGGCGCCATGGCCGGTGCACTGCGCTTCATCACCAACAAGCCCGATCCGAAGGAATTCAGCGCCGGCGTCGACTTGGACGGCGGCAAGATCGAGGGTGGCACGCATAATGGCACCATCGAAGGGTTCATCAACATTCCGCTCATCGCCGACTGGACGGCGTTGCGGCTGTCCGTGTATGACGACTATCACGGCGGGTTCATCAACAATGTCAACACCACCCGCAATTGGGTGAACGGCACCGTGTCGAACAATTCCGAATGGGCGGGCAAGAATTATAACGTCGAGAAAGTCACCGGCGCGCGCCTCGCGCTCGGCCAGGTGATTGCCGACGGCTGGAAGGCGTCGCTCACCTACAGCTACCAGAGACAGCTCACGCACGGCGCATGGGACGAGAATCCGACCATCGGCGGCGCGGTGGACAACAACGGCAACCTGGTCAATGGACCGGTGCGCTCGTTCGGCACCGACAACGTGGATCGCTTCGGCCCGGAATTCAAGCAGTACTACGCGAAGACCTTGGATTTTCATCTGGACGGCGACGTCGGCATCGGCGATCTGGTCTACGCCGGCACCTACTGGGCGCAGGACGACCGGTGGGTGAGCGAGTACTCCGAGTACATGCAGTACATCAACACCGGGCCGCCGGACAATCTCACCGCAGCCTCCCAGCAGGGTTACGATTGCTTGACGGACCCGGTCAGCAGTCCGGGCGACGCTTACACCGGCTGCAAGGTCCCGACGCAATACTTCGACAACATCAATCACATCGACCGCTGGTCCCATGAACTGCGGCTGCAATCGAAGGAGGGCGGCCGTTTCCACTGGTTGGGCGGACTGTACTGGGAGAAGACCCGCGACATCGAAAGCCAGTACTATCATATGCCCGGGCTGCAGCCCACGGGGCAGGCGTGGGTGAACACCGCAACCAACTACTACTACGATCCGGGGGCTCTGCCGCCGAAGCCCGATGATTGGTACAGCTTTGTGGGCCGGTCCGATTACCTGCAGACCACCGAGTTCGTGAATCTGCAATACGACATCACAAGCCGGCTGCACTTCGAGGTCGGTACGGTGCACTTTCAGTCGAATTTCTCCAGTTCGAGCTATGGCGGATTCTGGTACGGACCCGAAGTGCCGCAGGGGCCGGATGCCGGGAGAGGCGGGTCGCGCAAGTGGAACAGTAAAGGGGGCCTGAGCTACAAGCCCTTGGACAATGTGTTGGTGTACGCGGACGTCGCACAAGGCTTCCGGGACGGCGGCAACAACGTCGGTCTGCCCGCCGGTTGCCTCAGCAAAGGCATTCCGCTGAAATTCACGCCCGATACGCTGACCAACTATGAACTCGGCTTGAAGATGACCATGCTCGACAATCACCTCACGTGGGACAGCGCCATCTATTACATGCCGTGGAAGAACCTGCAGACGCTGCTGTTCGATCCCGGTTACTGCCCCTCGAGCAGCTTCAACGTCAATGTCGGCAATGCCCGGATCTATGGATCGGAAACGCAGATCAAGTATCAGGCGAACTCTTTCCTCAGCATGGAATTTTCGGCCAGCTACAACGACTCGAGGGTCGTGTCCAATGATTTGAGTTCGCTCACGGTGGTCGCCCCCGGGGAGCGCCTCCCCTATGTGCCGTATTTCAACTGGAGCGGCAACGTGCGCTACGAGAGGCCGATCGCGGATGCCCTGCACGGCTACGCGCAGTACGATATCGCGCACAAGGGCGACATGTGGAATGATTTGCAAACGGATGGCTTCAACGGCCTGCCGCGCGTGCTGCAGCCGGGCTATTCGGTCATGAACCTGCGGTTCGGTCTCAATCAAACCGATCAGCATTGGACCACTGAACTCTACGTCACGAATCTGTTGAACAAGGCGGCGGTGATCTATACCAACGAGGGGAACTTCGATCTGCGTCAGACGGTGAATGAGCCGCGCGTGTTCGGCGCGCGGCTGTCGTATCGCTTCGGCGGCAAGGCGGACCAGGGAGAGTAGCGCTCCCGGGCGCTCCTTGGACCGCGTTTCCGTCCGAATGAACGCGCTCATCACGCAGGCAGCGGTACTCCTCATGCTGCCGGCTCTGTTTGCGGGCGAGGCCGCCGCGGCGGACACTCACGAGACCGCGGGCGCCGTCCGCCGCACGCTGACGCCCGACGATCTCTATCGGGTCAGGGACGTGAGCGATCCAGAGGTGTCGCCCGACGGTTCGTGGGTCGCCTATGTGGTGACGGAGAACGATCGCAGCGCCGACGAGGCGCGAAGCAGCATTTGGATGGTGAGCTGGGACGCCACCCAGCAGGTCGCCCTGACGGGCGCCGCCGAGGGCACCACGAAACCGAAATGGAGCCCGGATGGGCGCTACCTCGCCTACCTGTCAATAGCGGCGGGTTCGGACAAGGCTCAGATCCTGTTGATGGATCGCCGCGGCGGCGATGCGCGTCCGATAACCCAAGTCAAAGGCGATATCGGCGAGTACACCTGGTCGCCGGACGGCAAGCGTCTCGCATTCGTCATGGATCAGGGCGAGGAGGGTGCCGCGCAGAAATCGCCCAAGCCCATCGTCATCGACGCCATGCATTTCAAAGACGACGCGGACGGGTATCTCGACTCCGGACGCGGCCGCCATTTGTATCTGATCGACATCGACAGCAAGCGCGTCGATGCGCTCACCACCGATGCGAAGTTCAACGAAGATCTGCCCGCCTGGTCCCCCGACGGCCGGCGGATCGCATTCATTCGTACCGTTGACAAGGGACCCGACCAAGACGGGCGCACCGACATCGACCTCATCGATGCCACCGCCGGCGCCTCGCCTCGCAGCATTGCGCGTCCCTACGCGCCGAACACTCAACGGCTCGCCTGGAGCCCCGACGGATTGCTGATCGGGTACCTGCAAGGCCTTGCGCCCAAATTCAACGCGTACATGCAGGACCGTCTGTTCGTGGTTGCGGCCGCCGGCGGTGCCCCGCGCGCGCTCACCGACAAGCTCGATCGCGCGGTCATGTCCTACGCGTTCGAAGCCGATTCGGCGTCGATCACGATCGCGGTCGAAGACGACCGCGCGGTCTATCCGGCGCGCGTGGATCTGGCCACGGGCGCGATCACGCGGGCCGCCGCCGCGGGACCCTATGCGGTCGCAGCCGTGACATCCGCGGGCGGTCACACGGCGCTGATCGAATCGAGCGATGCCGCGCTCGCGGAGGTCTACGCCTTGGACGAGGGTCGCTTGCGCAAACTCACGGCGCAGAACGACGATCTTTTCGCGGAGCTTGAGCTCGGCGCCGCCGAGGACATTCAATTCAAGAGCAAGGACGGCACCGAGATCCATGGGATCATCGTCAAGCCGCCGTCCTTCGTCGCGGGAAAGAAATATCCGGCCGTACTGTGGATCCACGGCGGCCCGAACGGCCAGGATGAACATTCACTCGGATTGGATGGCTATGAATTCGAGCCGCAGATGTTTGCCGCCAAAGGCTTCGTGGTCCTGCGCGTCAACTACCGCGGCGGCAGCGGCCGCGGGTTGGCCTTCGCGAAGGCGATCCTGGCCGATTGGGGCCACCTCGAAGTCCAGGACTTGCTCGCCGGCGTCGATTACCTGGTGTCGCAAGGCATTGCCGACCCGGAGCGGCTTGGCATAGGCGGCTGGAGCTACGGCGGTATCTTGACCGACTATACGATTGCCACCGATCGGCGCTTCAAGGCGGCGATCAGCGGCGCCGGCAGCGGCAATCAACTCTCGACCTACGGCAGCGATGAATACATTCTCCAATACAACAACGAACTCGGCCCGCCGTGGCAGAACACCGCGTTGTGGCTCAAGGTCTCGTATCCGTTCTTCCATGCGGATCGAATCCACACGCCGACGCTATTTTTGGGCGGGGATAAGGACTTCAACGTTCCGGTGACGGGAGGCGAGCAGATGTACCAGGCATTGCGTACCTTGGGAGTGCCCGCGCAGCTCGTGGTCTATCCGGGCGAGCATCACGTGTTCACGCGGCCGAGCTTCGTCGTGGATCTCGCGGAGCGCATGTCGAGTTGGCTCGACCGCTACATTCCGGTGGGGCGTTAGGAGCGTGAGGGCGCAACCCCCGCCAGGCGCCGAAGCGGTTGCACGAATTTCTCGTAGTTTCTCCAGCGCCCGGCCGATGACGAAGTCATCTTTTGGCGAACCTGCCACTTGCTGGCCGTGACGACCACCCGCTCGGTCCGATGGAAGTCGAGGCATCGCGGATCCCAGGGCAAGCCGAGGAAATCCAGCATCCGCCGAGTCCAGCCCTCCTGGTCTTCGACCAGCCCCTCATAAGGCACTTCGAGCAGGGCGGCTGCGGGCAGCACGGCGCGCCAATGCGCGCTGATGCGCAGATATTGCTCGTAGTAGAACGCCAGGTTGTCCAGGTCATTCGCGTATGGCCCCATGTTGGGAAAATTCTGAAAGTAAATCGACAGGCAGGTATCGATGGGATCGCGTTGCATGTGGATGATGCGCGCGCGCGGCAGCACTGCATGGACCAGGCCGACATAGAGGAAATTTGCCGGCATCTTGTCGACGACGCGCAAGGCGCCGGCCGACAGGGCGGTGAGGCGATCAAGATACCGGGCGGCCAGATCCGGCATGAACTCCGCTTCGGATTTTCCCGCCGAGGAGGCTTCTTGGAAGGCGGCGAAGGCGCCGTCCCAGTAGCTCAACTCTCCCGCACCGACCACCGCGGGATGCGAGGCGAGAATTTGCTCGGTCAACGAAGTGCCGGATCTCGGCATGCCGACGATGAGAACGGGCAACTCCGAGAGGGAGGCAAAGGTTCGATGCCGGTTGACGAACTCGGCATCGCAGCGCTGCATGATTCCATCAATCCGGCCGGTCAAGGATTCACGGGTGTATTGGCCGGCGAAGCGCTTGGTGAGTTCGTTCGCCTGACGGTACTGGCCGAAGGCTCGCTCGTACTCACGCACATCGTCAAAATACTTGCCGAGCGCGAAGCGCAGATTGATTTCGTCCGTGAGCGGCGGATGCGTCGCGAGCACGCGTTCCACACCTTGCAGCCACGCCGTTTCCTCGCTCGACATCCGGCGATTCGCGGCAATGCTGGCGAGGCCGAAAGCAAAGTCGGGTTTGACGGTGATCGCCCGCTCAAACAGCGGCTCGGCCTCCGCGAAACGCCCCTCATCGGCGCGGAGCTCGCCGAGCAAAGCCAGCGCCTCGGCATAGTTCGGATCGATCGCCAGCGCAGCCGCACAAGCGGCCTGCGCCTCCGCGGTGCGACGTTGCAGGCGCAGCGCCCCCCCGAGGCCGAAATGTGCCGGCGCATAATCGGGACGCAGCGCCAACGCCGCGCGAAAACTCGCGATGGCCGCATCGAAGCGCCGCGCCTCGATGAGTACATGGCCGAGATTGCAGTGACCCTCGGCGAGCTTGGGGTCGATTTCAATGGCGCGGCTGTAAACAGCCAGCGCCTCGCGGCGCGCGCCCAAATCGCGCAGCGCATTGCCGAGGTTGATGAGCGCGTCGACGTATTGGGGGCTGAGCTGCACCGCCTGGCGAAAGCACGCGGCTGCTTGCTCGCGGCGCCCCTGTGCCGCCAGAATCAGCCCCAGATTGTTGTGCGCGACGCTCAAGCCGGGCCTCAGGTCGATGGCACGCTGAGTGGCGGTGAGCGCCTCATCGAGCAACCCGCGCTGCCTGAGGGCATTACCGAGATTGCACAGCAACTGTGCGTCTTCGGGGCTGGTCTCGAGCGCGCGCCGATAGCAGGCGATGGCATCATCGTGACGGCCCAGCTGCAGCAAGGCGTTGCCCAGATTGTTGCGCGCCTCGATCAAGCGGGGATTGTGGTGCAGAGCGCGTTCATACAGAGGCAGCGCCTCGTCCAATCGCCCGAGTTCCTTGAGGGCATTGCCGCCGTACACCAGCGCATCGACGTTGTGCGGTTCGATCGTCAACGTGCGCGACAAGCTGGCGAGCGCCTCGCTCCAACGACCCCGGTCGTGCAGCACGGCGCCGAGGTTGCCGTGTGCCTCGGCATCGTGGGGCATCAAGTCGGCGGCGGCGCGAAATGCATCGAGCGCATCCTTGCCCTGGCGCGCGAGCGTTACGCCCAAAAGCTTCCAGAGCAGCCCCGCTTTCGGATGGGATTTGAGCAGGACTCGCGCATTGTATTCCGCTTCCGGCAGTCGTCCCTGATTGACCAGGCCCACCAACATGCCGATATCATGAGAATTGAGCGTAGTCATACCGCTTGATGCTCGATTTCATTCACGATAATCGGTCAGCGCAGACCCAAGTGCGTGCTTCAAGGGGTCGAGCCACGGCTCGTAGTGCTTCCAATGCTCGAGACCCTCGCGGCTGATGGGCCGACGGACCTGTTCGGAACTCGCCGTGCGCACGCTGCGTACGGTTTTGTGAAATTCGATGCACTGCGGCTCGAACTCGAGACCGCAGAATTCGAGCAGACGGCGCACGTTGCCCTCGAGATCATCGACCACATCTTCGTGCATCACGCGCAACACCTTGCCTGGAAGCACGCTGTCCCAGTGGCGCATCAGTTCCAGATAGGTTCGGTAGTAGCGGGCGATATCCTCGATGCTGTAAGTGAATTCCTGGCCCTGAGCGAACAGCTGTTTCAAGTTGCTGAAGCAGCAGGCCATCGGTTCACGCCGCGCGTCGATGATCTTGGCATTCGGCAGCATCAGGTGAATGAGCCCTAAGTGCCTGAAGTTGTTCGGCATCTTGTCGATGAAATGGGCGGTGGGCGCCGCGCCTGAGCCGCCGCGATAAACCCGGGTGTCGGCCAGGTACTTCTCGCCGAGCTGCCGATAATCCTCCGCCCGCAAGTGCGCCAGGATGGCGGGATAGCGCGGGTCCTTGGGATCCGGATCCCGTCCGCGCAGATTCGCGACGATCTGCTGGACGTTGGCGAGTTCCTGAGTGCCTTCCACCTGCGAATGCGACGCCAGTACCTGTTCGATCAGGGTCGACCCCGAGCGCGGCAGGCCGATGATGAAAATCGGGTCCGGGTCAGAGGCGCCCCAGCCGCGCCGCTCGGCAAAGAATGATCGGCTGCACACTTGGATCTGCCGGCGCGTGTTGTCCTCGATGATCTCCGGACGGTACTTGCTTTCGATGCGCTTCGCGGCATTGCCGAGGGAGTAGTAACGAAAAGATTCCGCAAACTCGCCGCGATCCTCCAGCGCCTTGCCGAGTGCGAAGGACAGGTGATAGCGATCCACCGTGGTCAAGGCGGGATCGGCCGTAAGGTCCTGCATCCGCGTGAGCTCGGCGTCCTCGAATCGATAGGTCTTCAAATTCGCCAGGCTCCAATACGCATCGCCGAAGCTCGGGCGACAACGCGCCGCTTCGCGATACTCGGCGATCGCCGCGTCGCGCTGTCCCAAAGTCTTCAGGGCATGGGCGATCGACAGATGCACGTCAGCGTCCTCGGGCGTGCCCTGCAAGAGATCCCGGTACAATTCGACCGCGCGCTGCTGCTCGCCCAATCCGACGGCGGTGGACGCATACAGCAACTTGTAGAAGCGCTCCTCGGGCGCCTCCGCGATGAGTTGCTCGAGCTGGCGCCGGGCTTCCTGATGTTTGTGCAATTCAATCAGCACTTCGGCGTATTCCCTGCGCGCGGCCTTATAGTCAGGCGCCAACTGCAGCAGCGCGGCCAGTAGAATTTCGGCGTCGTCGAACACCTTGCGGGCGATTCCGATCCGAGCCAGCAAACGCATGCCTTCCACATGATCGCCGTGCCGCAGCAGGTAAGCGCGCACCATCGGCTCGGCCATATCCAGATCGCCGTCCATGAAGAAGCCGGTGGCGGTCACGATCTCCGCGGGGATTTTCTTCAGCGTGGCGACGTGGCTTGCTGCCATCGCCAAGTTCTCCGTCTGCCCCGTCATGCGGTACAACCCTTCGAGCATGCGCCAGCTGTTCGGCAACGCGTGATTCAGGTTGACGGCGGTCAGGAACGCATCGATGGCCTGCGGGGCCTGCTTCAAGAACACCTGACAGTTGCCGCGCTCCTCGTACAGACGGCTGAAGCGCGGATGTTGCTGCTCCAGAAGGGCGAGTGTTTGCAGCGCCTCGGGCACCTGTCCGAGGCAGCGCTGGGCGGCCGCCACGAACAGCAGCCCCTCGCGATGCTCCGGTTGCTGCGCAACCAGCGCGCGCGCCGCGTCTAAGGCCTCGCTGAATTTATGTTGCCGCAGCAACGCCCGGATCTGCGCCACCTGGGCAGCCGTCAAAGCGTTCGGCTGGCCCGTCGATGCGCCCGGCTGGCTGGGATCCATTGAACCTCGTACAGAAAAAAGGGCGGACATGATGTCCGCCCTTGATCTTACGCCAAGCGGCCCCGGAGCGGCCGCGCCGGCTGCCGTCAGAATTTGTAGCCGAATCCCAAAGTCAGCACCCGCGGGCGCAGCGGCACTTCCGACTTGATGAACCCGCCCGAACTCGTGAACGTGCTCGCATCGCTGTTCGACAGGTTGTTGCCGGTGACTTGCACGGTCCAGTTGTCCTTGGCCACCCCCAGCGACGCGTCGTAGGTGGTATATCCCGGCATGGTGTAGCGTGCCACGGTGGTGGTCGGCGGATTCTCCGCCGGGGAGTTGCCATCGGCGTAGCTCGACGGCTCGTTGGTCATCGTACCGACATGATTGGCACCCGCGCTCACCCATGGCTTGTAGTCGCCCACATGGAAGTCGTAGCGGCCCCGCACCGTGAACTGCACGGAAGGGGAGAAGGGGGTCGATGAGCCCTGAGTGCCGAACGGACCCGCGTAGGCCGCGCCTCTGATCGTCGTGATGCATTCGCCGATCGGCGTCGGGTTCGCCGTCGCAACGGTGTCGTTGCTCTGCAGGCACGGCGCCTTTTTCTCGCTCGAACTGTTCCAGGAACCCGAGCCTTGCACCGTCAGTCCCTCGGTCACGCGCGCGACCGCCTGCAGTTCGAACCCGGTGATCGAGAAGCTCGGACCATTGACCACGAATTGGGTGTTGCCCAGATTCACGGGGTCGAATATCAAGAACTGCACATTGCTCCATTGCATTCGATAAGCAGACGCGTTGACTTGGAGCCGGTGCTCGAGGAACTCGCTCTTGAAACCGATTTCATTGTTGGTCAGTTCGTCGGAGTTGTAGCCGTCGGGCTTCAGATACTGTTTGGTGGCACTGTCGCCGGAGGTGTAGGGCGCCTCGCCCTTGAGCGTCACTTCGCCCGCGGCGGTCGACGCGGTACGGTTGAAACCGCCCGGACGGAAGCCCTGCGAATAGGTGTAGTACGCCATCATGTCCGGCGTGATGTGCCAGGTAATGTTGCCGCGGCTCTTGAAGCCGTGTTCTTGTTTGTTCAAGTTCATGCCGAAACCGCATCCCCCGCCCGCCGTACACACGCCGTTGGCCACGTTGATGGCCGGGGTGGTCTCGATGTAAAACTCCGAACCGCGCTCGAACTCATCGTAGTGGAAGTAGCGCGTGCCACCGGTGATGGTCAGCACCTTCGGGATGATGTCGAAGTCCACCGATGCGAACGCCGCCGTCTGGCGATAGCCGCGCTCATCGTCTTCGCCGAACGCCGTGTTGGAATTCACACGCAAACTCGGGTCGTTGGCGAAGGTGCCCGGCAGCGGACCGACCGCGCTGAGGCAATCCGGGCCGCCGCCGGCCGAAATGGCGAGATTTGCCGCGCTGCATTCGGGGATCGGCAGATAGTTGAAGTTCATCTCGTCATAGATTTTGAAATCTTCCCAAAATCCGCCGAAGGTGGCGCGGAGGCGGTTCTCATCCGCGGTGGTGAAACGAAGTTCGTGGCTTTGATGCGTGTTTTCAACCTTGTCGTTCCAGTCGCCGACCGGCGCATAACAGGTCTTCGCCTTGGCCGACGTGAAGTAGCCCGCACCCGTGCCCGTGCACGTGTAGTAGGCGCCCAAGCCGCTGACCAGATAGCTGGAGTAGTCGCTTTGCTGCTCGATGTGACGCGTTAAATAGCTGCCGGTGTACACGGCTTTGATGTCGCCGAAGCCGAAGCTCGGGATCTTGCCATTCAGTGTCCACGAGGTGCTCTCGTACCTGTCGTTGTCGAACGCAGGCGTAAAGGCATCGATCTGATACGGTGCCAGCGGCGTGCCGACCGCCCCGCCGACCGTGGGAAAGTCGGTATAGTGCCCGCCGACCGTCGTACTGACCGGATACTCAGCGTAATAACCATCCGCCCGCATGTTCTGATAGTTCTGCGAGATCAACGCGCTCCAGTCTTCGTTGATCTGGTAAAGAGCCTCGAGACGCACGCCATCGTAGGTCACGGGGTTTTGATTGTTCTGCACCAGGGCGGAGTTGTTGGCGACCGGGCTGGTGTCGAAGGAAATCGTGCCCGGCACGTTGTCGATGTAGCCGCCACGATGATCTTCGAAAATGACGCCACGCACCGCCAGGACGTCGGGAATCAGCGGCAGGTTGAGCACCGCGTTCAATGACGAGTTGGGGTCGCCGCCCGCTGTGATGCCATAACTTGCGTTGACATCGCCTTCGGTGACATTCAACTTGGGCTTGTTGGTGATGTAGCGAATGGCACCGGCCTGCGCGCCGCCGCCGAACAACGTGCCCTGGGGACCTTCGAGGATTTCGACGCGTTCCATATCGACCAAGTACACGTCGACGTTGCGGGCCGGATACTGCATGGACTGATCGTCCAAATACAGCGCGACGTTGGGGAAGGGCGCCGTCGTCGACTGGGACTGACCGGGTGCGCCGCCTTGACTCAAGCCGCGCAGGAAGATGTTGCCGCCGCCCGGATTGTTGCCGGCGTAAGTCACGTTCGGCGTGTACTTGAGCAGGTCATCGAAGGTTTCGACGTTGAGCGATTTCAATTGATCGCCCGTGATTGCCTGGATCGTGATGGGCACATCTTGGATGGACTCTGTGCGGCGCTGTGCCGTGACGGTGATCTCTTGGATGCCCTCGGATTCGGTGTCGGGCGCGGCGGTATCGGCGGCGGTATCGGCATGCGCGACTCCAACGCCGAAGCTGGATCCGCTCAAAATCGCGGCAATCGCGTAGGACAACTTTTGTCTTGAGTTCATCACTTAGATCCCTTCCCTAAAATATTATTGCGCTAGGAGGCGGTCAGTGCTGCGAAAAAACAACAAAGTGAAAGGTGCAACGGCGCCACCAAAAAATGGCCACACTTGCCCGGAAGCGCGTTGGTTTCGCCAGAACGCCGCTTCTCACTCAGGAAATCTTGAACATCCCGCGGCATACCATGAGGCGAAACCGCAACGGCTTTGATCATAAGAGCCGCTGATTGCAAAATAGTTACATTTTGAGCCGAGGTCAATCACTATCTTCTAATGCCAGGTCTGATGTTTATGGTTGCGGCGATTTCTATGGTGCGGTCGTTCGCGCAGCCACGACGGCGCCGCCCCAGGTGCCGTCGACCTGCACCGTCGACACAGTGCTGCCTTCCGACCACCGCAGGGTCAGCATTCCGCGCGCCGCATCCGTGGGCGCCGCGACCGCCTCGAGAGTGGCTCGCACCGTGCCGGTTCGCGCCGACGGCGCATCGATCGCGCCGCTGACCGCGACATCCTCCGTCCAGCGCACCCGGTCGAGGATGAGATGGGTGCCGGACGCGTTCTTGTGGATTCGAAAGGCGCCGCCGCGCAAGCCCACACCCTGGCCGGTGGAATTGCCGCCGATGCGCGCGAGCACATCGCCGACCGTCGCCACCACGGCGCTGACCCATCGCAACTGTGCGGCATCGGCCTGATTGCCGGCCCGAGCGGCGGCCGGCTCGAGCTCCGCGGCATGCACGGCAAAGCGCGGTAGCAGGCGTACCGGCGGCACCGCGGCGGCGCACGACGTATCGCCCGGCGCCAACGAGGCGACGAACCGGCGCACGATCCGCGCCGCGCAGCCGCTGCGCGCCCGGGGCAGAGCGTTCACGTGAAAACTGTTTGCGATGAGGAGTTGCCGGCCGCGCGCGAAGGCGCCGGCCACGGCGGCGCCGTCGGCGACGGTCGTCAGGTCATCGAGTTCGCCGGAGATGATGAGCGCGGGGACTTGCGGAAACTGCGCGTCGCCGTCGGCGACGTGAGCGGCCGGATGGCCGGCCGGAGCCACCGGCCAGTCAACGCACTGATCGATGAAGCTATAGTCGAGCGGCATGCCTCGGTATTCGTCGATCGTGAACGGCGCGTAGGTATCCGGATGATCGCGTTTGCGTTGCTCGATCGCCCGATCGCGATCGGCCGTGCGCAGGGCGGGGGGCAGCCGCATGTCGAAGATCTGCGGCGGGTCCTGACACATGACGGCCGCGGCGAGTCCGGCACTCCACTGCGCGGGATCCGCAGTGGGGTCGCGCGAGTCGACCGCGCTGGTGGTTTCCGCCATGAGCCGCAGCACCGGTACCCGGTCGCCCTGCATGAAGGCTCTGGCCGCGGCATCGAGTTCGCGCACCGTCGCCAAGGCAGGCGCGCTGCCGAACATGACGATGGCAAGCTTGGAGGGGTCGGCGATGAAGTCCACCGGCTTGCCATCGCTGTCGGCGGCGTGCGCGGGAAACGGATGCGCACGCAGTTCCGCGAGCAGCGGCTCGATGTGCTCGATCGACGTCCCGGAGAGCCGGGCACACGGCGCGAAGCGCCGGCAGGCAAGGTTGAATTTGTCGCGCACCGCCGGCGCGTAACTTGGATACCACGCGTAGTCCGGGCCGTTCAGCGGATAAGCGCCGTCGAGCACGATGGAGCGCAGTAAATTCGGATGGCGCAGCGCAAATACCTGTTCGAAGTAGGTTCCGTAGGAATCTCCATACAGATCGATCCGGCCGATGCCGAGCGCATCGAGAATCGCAGCGAGATCATCGGCCGCGTAGGCCGTGCTGTAGAGCGGGGCGCGGGCGCCCAATGAGTCGCCGCACGCACCGATCAGTTCGACGGTCCATTTCTCGGCGCTCTGCAGCGCGGGGCAATCGACGGCGCCGGACTGCCCGGTACCGCGATTATCCATCATCAGGAAATCGTGCCGGCCGAGCAGGGGTTTGAACAGACTCAAATAGTCGGCGCGGGATTCGGTTGCCGGATAGCCGGGGCCGCCTTCGGTCGCGACGATGGTGCCGGCGGATTTACCGGAATGCGCGCCTGAATGCGTGCGCGAATGCGCGCCCGAATGCGTGCGCGAATGCGCGCCCGAATGCCAATAATACTCGAAGTGAATTGAGATGCGTCCCGGAATTGCGCCGGTGGGATCCAACGGTCGGTCGAGGTCGCCGCAATACGCCGCCGCGCTTCCGCACCGGTGCAGAGTGACCGAGCCCACACGCAGCGATCCGGTCGGATCGGCTGCCGCCCCCGTCGAACCGACATGGATGAGCGCGAGCAGCGCCGAGAACGCCGCGATTCGCCCCATCCACCGAGGGACGCGGCAAGGAAGTAGTTCACGTTGCCACGCCCTCATGGCGGGGGAATATACGCGGTTTGACTTGGTGTCCGCTGCGCTTTGCCGCGTGTCGTTAAATTGTTATAAAGCGTCGCTTCGAGGCAATGTGCGAAGCCCCGCTATTGCTATGGTATCCAGTATGACCCCGCGCGATGCCATGCTGAATCGATTACGCCGCCGAAACCCCGCGACCGCGCTGGAGCGGGATTTCTACGTGAGCCCCGAGGACTTCCAAATCGATCTCGAGATGATCTGGTACCGGGACTGGCTGTTCGTCGGTCACGACTGCGAAGTCTTGAATCCCGGCAATTATCTCACCGTGCAGATCGGCGAGTACCCGGTCATCGTCGTGCGCGACCGCGAGGGTAACTTGCGCGCATTCCACAATTCCTGCCGCCACCGCGGCTCGAGAATCTGCTCGGCGGAACACGGCACCGCGGCGCGTCTGGTATGCCCCTATCATCAGTGGACCTATGCGCTCGACGGCCGCTTGCTCGCGGCGCGCGACATGGGCGAGACCTTCGACAAGACTCTCTATGGCCTGAAGCCCGTTCACTGCACCAGCGTGGGTGGTTACATCTGGGTCTGCGTGGCGAAAGTCGCGCCGGATTTCGAGCCGGTGCGCAAGCAGTTGGAACCGTATTTCCTGCCGCACAAGCTGCACCAGACCAAAGTCGCGTTCGAATCCACCATCGTCGAGCACGCCAACTGGAAGCTCGTGTGGGAGAACAACCGCGAGTGCTACCACTGCGCCGCCAACCACCCGGAACTGATCCGCACCTTCCCGGAAGACCCGACCATCACCGGCGTCGATGGCGGACTCAACGACAAGCGGATCGCCGCCAAGTGGGCGCATTGGGAGTCGATCGGCTTGCCGAGCAAGTACAAGATCTCGGCGGACGGCCAGTACCGCACCACGCGGTTTCCGCTGCTCGAAGGCAAGACCTGCTACACCATGGACGGCACGGCTGCGGTGCGCCGGCCCCTGACCGATACGATCACGGAACCGGATATCGGCACCTTGCTGCTGTTCCACTTTCCGACCACCTGGAATCACGTGATGGCGGACCATGCGACGACGTTCCGCATGCTGCCGCTGACGCCGACCACGACTCAATTGACGACCAAGTGGCTGGTGCACAAGGACGCGGTCGAAGGCGTCGATTACGACTTGAAGCGCCTCACCGAGGTTTGGCTCGCGACCAACGATGAAGACCGGCGCGTCTGTCAGGAGAATCAGATCGGGGTGAATTCCCCGGCCTATGATCCGGCGCCGTATTCACCGATTCACGAGGACGGCACCGCGCAGTTCGTGGACTGGTATTGCGCGCACTTGGAAGCGCGGTTGACGGAGCAAGCCAACTAAGATCTGGCCGAGAGCGATGCGCTGACGCGGCCGGCGTCCGCATGAGCGGACGCGTCGTTCAGGATCGGGGCGGCGGAAATCTCGTCAGGGCTTCGAAGTCCCCGAGTTCCTGATCATTGCGCACGTACTGGCGGCTGGCATCGCGTATCGGCTGATAATCCCAGGGTGTGTACCGCCCGGTGCGCAATGCAGCGTAGACGAGATGACGGCGCTGCTGACTCGCGATGACCGCGGCATGCAGGGCCGGCATGTCCCAGCGCTGCCCGACTTCGGCACGAAATTCCTGCAATAGCTTCGCATGGTGCGCGCTCTGCGCCAGGTTTCGCAGCTCGTCCGGATCCTCGATCAAATCGTACAGTTGGTCCGGATCGGCGGGTGAATGCACGAATTTATAACGGCCGCGTTTGATCATCACCAAAGGGGCGATGGCTCCCTCGGCGAGATACTCGCCGATCACCTCATCCTTGCCTGATTCTCCGGCCAGCTGCGGCACCAGGCTATTGCCATCGAGGGGCGTGGCGAAATCGGCCTGTGCGACGCCGGCGAGTTCGCTCAAGGTCGGGAGAATATCGACCAGCGACGCAGAATTTTGCACGCGCCTTGCATCGAAGCGCGCCGGCGCATGCACGATCAACGGAATCCGGCACGCGGGTTCGAAGAAGTTCATCTTGTACCAAAGTCCCCGTTCGCCGAGCATGTCGCCGTGATCGGCGAGCACCATGACGATGGTGTCCGCGGAGAACTGCGCGTCGGCGAGCGCCGCCAACAGAACGCCGATTTGATCGTCGACGTAGGACACCGCTCCATAGTACGCGCGGCGCGCGGCGCGGACCTGTGCGTCGTTCACGGGCTGCGAGTCGAGCCCGCACACATGGCGCAGCCGCCGCGAATGCGGGTCCAGCTGTTCGGGGCGGAGGTGCACGCGCGGCATGTCGATCTCGACTCCGTCGTAGCGGTCCCAGTAGCGCTGTGGAATCGCATACGGATCGTGCGGATGGGTCATCGAGGCGACCAGGCAAAAGGGGCGGCGGTCGCCGGACCTTGCAAGGTCGAAGAGTTTTCGGCGCGCGTGAAATACCACCTCGTCGTCGAAGTCGATCTGATTGGTGCGCGCGCACGGACCCGCCTGAGTGACCGAATCCATGCTGTGATACCAGCCCGGCCGATGCTCAAAGCGCGTCCAGTCGGGTGTCCAGCCGAAATCCGCGGGATAGATGTCGGTGGTCAGGCGTTCCTCGAATCCGTGCAACTGGTCGGCGCCGCAAAAATGCATCTTGCCGCTCAACACGGTCTGGTATCCCGCACGCCGTAAATAGTGCGCAAAGGTCGGCACTTGCGCGGGGAATTCCGCCGCGTTGTCGTAGGCGCCGATGGCCGACACCTGGCGGCCCGACAGCATTGAAAAGCGCGACGGGGCACAGAGCGGGCTGTTGCAATAGAACGAGTCGAACACCACGCCGGCCGCCGCCAGCGCGTCGATATGCGGAGTCTTGGCGATGCGGTTACCGTAAGCGGGGAGGGCGCGCGCGCTGAGCTGATCGGCCATCAAAATCAGAAAGTTCGGGCGGTCGGACAACACATACTCCCGCGACAGAATAAGACAAGTGACTACCGGCGCTGACTCAGCGGTATATTAATAGAGTCCAGGGTACAGGAGCCGAACGATTGAGCGTCGCGGATGAGATCCTCGCCATCCTCGAAGCGCGCGGCGTAGGCGCCTACTTCGGCGAACCGGTGTCCGTGTTGGCCCACGGATTGCAAACCGCCCACTTCGCGCGCGAGGCAGGGGCGCCCGATGAACTCGTGCTCGCCGCACTGCTGCACGATATCGGCCACCTGCTCGAGGACGCACCGGCCTGCATCGAAGACTGGCACGCCGATGCGCACCATGAAGAGCTCGGCAGCGAGTGGCTCGCGCGGCGGTTCGGACCCGCGGTATGGAATCCGGTCAAGCTGCATGTCGCTGCGAAGCGCTATCTGTGCGCCACGCAGCCCAAGTACCTCGCAAAGCTCACCGCCGCGTCGCTGCGGACACTCCAACTGCAGGGGGGGCCGATGTCGAGCGATGAGGTTGCCGCCTTCCGGCGCGAACCCTTCTGCCGCGACGCGGTGCGCGTTCGGCTATGGGATGACCAAGGCAAGATCGACGGCCTGGTGACCGCCTCGCTCGCGGACTATCGAGGTCTCATCGAATCACTGGCGGTCCGCTGAAATCAGCAGTCGGGGCCGAGCCGCGCGGGAAATCCGGGTGCGCGCAACTCCATCCCCACCGAGTCCTCCAGCAGTTTGACGATCATCGATGACCACGCGGCGCCGCCGTATTTGGCGCGGCCTTCTATGAAAGTCTGTTCCATGACGCCGGCCAGGCGCAACGGCACCCCAAACCGGCGTCCGAATTCGAGCGCGAATCCCGCATCCTTGCAGGCCAAATCCATGGTGAACCCGATATCGTAACTGCCGTTCAAAATCACCTGACTCTCGGTCTCGTGCACGAAGCTGTTGCCCGAACTCGCGGCGATGGCGTCGAACGCGCGGCGCAGATCGACACCGGCTTTCGCACACAGCATCAGCGCCTCGCCGGCCGCGATCAAGTGGATGAAGGCCAGCATGTTGGTCACCACTTTCGTGACCGCCGCCTGCTCGATCCCGCCCAGGTAAATGACGCGGCCGCCCATGGCCTCGAGTGCCGCCGAGTGAGTTTCATACGCCGTTTGCGCGCCGCCGACGAGCACCGTGATCTCGCCGGATTCCGCGCGATGCACGCCTCCGGTGACCGGGCAGGCGAGGGTATCCACCCCGAGCGCCGCGGCGCGCAGCGCCAGCGCCTCGATCTCCGCGAAGTCATTGGTGCTCATCTCGATCCAGGTGCTGCCCCGGCGCAGCGCGGGCAGGGCCAAGTCCATCACCGCGGCGGTCGCGGCGGGCGAGGGCAGACAAGTAATCAAGCAATCGCAACTCGCCGCCAGTGAGGGCACGGAATCCGACCATGTTGCACCCGCCGCCAGACAGCCGGCCGCGGCGGCGCGATTCAAGTCGTACACCCCGAGCTCGAAGCCGCCCCGCGCCAAATTGACAGCCAGGTGTTTCCCGAGATTGCCGAGTCCGATGAAACCGTACTTCATCGCGTCATGATGCGCCTACCGCGGTCGTCGCACATCGGCATCTAGCCAAGCGGCCGATCAATCATCTCCAGATGCAACGGGCCGTCCTCGCCATAGGGATTCGCGAGCGCCACCGCTTCGTCGAGTTCGACGCCGAGGCCGGGCGCGGTGGGCGGAATCACATAGCCTTGATCCCACTGGATCGGCTTCTTCAGGATCTGCGCGTGAAACCCGCCCCATTGCTGAATGCTCTCCAGGATCAAAAAATTAGGCGAGCAGGTGGCGATCTGGATGTTCGCGGCGCCCACCACCGGCCCGCAATACAAGTGCGGCGCGATCTGCGCATAGTGCACCTCCGCGAGCGCGGCGATTTTCTTCGCCTCGAGCAGGCCGCCGACTCGGCCCAAGTTCATTTGAATGATATTCGCGGCGCCGCTCGCCAGCACGCGCGCAAATTCATACTTGGTGGCGAGACGTTCGCCGGTGGCGATCGGAATGCTCGTCCCGCGCGCGACGATCGCCATCGCCTCCGGCATCTCCGGAGGCACGGGTTCCTCGTACCACAAGGGATCGTAAGGCTCGAGTTGTTTCGCCAGGCGAATGGCGCCCGAGGTGGTGAATTGGCCGTGAGTCCCCACCAGCAAGTCCGCTCGACGGCCTACCGCTTCGCGCACCAGGCGCACCAACCGAACCGTGCGCTCGAGGGATTCTTGCGTGGGCTGGCGCGGATCATAGGCGGAGAATCCGCCGGTCGGGTCGAACTTGAGTCCGGTGAAGCCTTGGGCGACGTACTCGGCGGCGCGCGCCGCCGAGCGCTCCGCGTCATGATAGAACTCATCGCCCTCGCCCTCGGCGGGATATAAATACGTATAGCTGCGCAAGCGCTCGTGCACCTTGCCGCCGAGCAGATTGTAGATCGGCTGCCCGACCGCCTTGCCGATGATGTCCCAACACGCCATTTCCAAACCGCTGATGACGCCCATCAACGAGAGGTCCGGGCGCAGGCTGAAGCCGGAGCCGTAACTTTCGCGCCACAGCGATTCGATTTGGAACGGGTCGCGTCCGCTGAAGCGGCGTTCGAACAGGTCGCGGATCATTGCCGCGACGACGCCGGGTCCAAACGTGGCGGCGTACACTTCGCCCACGCCCTCGATTCCGCAGGCGGTTCTCAACTTCAGAAACACGAAGTAGCGGCCGCCGAAACTCGGCGGCGGATTAGCCACGACGAAAACTTTCACGCTGTCGAGTTTCATGCGCGCCTCGTCCTTGAATTCATGCCGCCAATATTAGATCAGCGGCCTTTTGCGCGACCATGACGGTCGGCGCATGGGTGTTCGCCGACGTGACGGTGGGAAACACCGAGGCGTCGACCACCCGCAAGCGCTCGACGCCGTGCACCCGCAATGTGGAATCGACCACGGAATCCGCGGGATCCTTGCCCATGCGGCAGGTACTGACCGGGTGGTACACCGTCGCCGCGCGCGCGCGAAAATCGGCCACCAGTCCCGCCGAGTCGAGCGCGCCCAAGTCCGGCGCCAGCGGTGCGCGAATCAAGCTGCGAATCGACCGCGTACGCGCGATCGCCTGGAGCAGTCGGCCGCCGTGCACCACATCCCCGACGTCTTTGTCGGTCGACAAATAATTCGGTGCGATGGCCGGCGCGCACCGAAAGTCCGGACTCGCAATGTCGATACGGCCCACGCTGGTCGGGCGGGTGGGTTGGAAGCACAGATAAAATCCCGAAAAAGCATCGACCTCGATCCGGGTCCGCGCGGCATCGCCGGTGCCATAGGTCACCGGATTGAAGTACAGCTGCACGTCGGGGCGCGGCGCGTCGGGATCCGCGCGCGTGAAGCCGCCGAATTGATTGACGCTCAAGGCCAGGGGTCCGCGCCTCGCGATCAGATACCGCAGACCGGCGATGAGTTTGCCCAAAGTTCCATGCAATTCGTCGTTCAGCGTCGGCTGCGTGGCCTTGAACGAATACACCACGGCCAGGTGATCCTGAAGGTGTCCGCCGACGGCGGGGTTGTCCACCAACGGCGTGATTCCGTGGGCGGCCAAGGTGGTCGCGGATCCGACGCCGGAGAGTTGCAGCAACTGGGGCGAATTGACCGCGCCCGCGCACAGCAGCACTTCGCGAGTCGCCGCCGCGAATTGCGTATTGGCGGCGCGCCCGTCGCCGCGGACGTATTCGACGCCGACGGCGCGCCGCTGCTCGATGCGAATCTTGCTGACCCACGCGTCGCTGAGCACGCGCACGTTGGCGCGAGTCATGGCGGGGCGCAGAAACGCGTCGGCGGCCGAGCGGCGCATCCCGTTGCGGATCGTCACCTGATAGGCGCCGAACCCTTCCGGATGCGGGCCGTTGAAATCCTCGGTGACCGGCACTCCCAATTCGGCCGCCGCGTCCCACCAGTTCCGCCGCATCGGATGCAAGAACGGCGTAACGTCCTTCACGTCGAGCGGCCCTGCGCCGGTGGCGTGACCCGCGGCATCGACACGCCGCTCCGATCTCTCGAAATACGGGCGCACGTCGTCCCAGCCCCAGCCCACATTGCCCATCCGCCGCCAATCATCGAAGTCCGCCGGCATGCCGCGGCAATACACCAGGGCGTTGATGGAACTCGAGCCGCCGAGCACCCGCCCGCGCGGCCAATACATGGTGCGGTCATTCAGCCCCGGGCTCGGCAGCGTCTGATATTTCCAGTTCACGGCGGCGTCGGCGAAGGTGCGTCCGTAACCGATCGGCGTCTTGATCCAAAACCGCCGGTCGGTGCCGCCCGCTTCGAGGACCAGCACCCGATCGCGTCCGCCGGCCGAGAGGCGGTCGGCGAGGACGCAACCCGCGGAGCCCGCGCCCACGATGACATAGTCAAAAGCTTCCACCGTCGGAGCATAGCCTGCCCGTCCGCCGGCGTTATGCCATTTCGCGATCCGCCCATGTCATTTTTCGAACCACTTTGGGTCCCGTCGCGTAACGCTGCCGAACCCTGTATGGTGCTATCAGCCACGGACAATCAAAGGCCGCACGGTTTGAGCACAACGGCAATCGACCTACCGCGATCCCAGGCGCCCTCATCGATCGAGCGCTGGTATGTGCTCACCTTGATGTGCCTGATTTACGCCATCAACATTGCCGACCGATACGTGGTGTCCACCGTGCTCGAGCCGATCCGCCTCGATCTGCACCTCGATGACGCCGGCGTCGCGATGCTGACGAGTTGGCCGCTGGCGCTTTTTTATGTGACCTGCGGCATTCCGATTTCCTGGCTCGCGGATCGCACCAACCGGCGCAACATTCTCGCCGTTTCGCTCGTCATGTGGTCGGGCTTCACCGCGCTGTGCGGTTTGTCGCGCGGTGCCCTGCAGTTCGCGCTCGCGCGCATCGGCGCCGGCATCGGCGAGGCCGGCGGGACGCCGCCGTCCACCGCCATCGTCTCGGACTGCTTCCCGCCCGATCGCAGGCCGATGGCGATGACCGTGCTCGCCTTGGGCGCCCCGATCGGTGCGTGGATCGCCGCCGATGTGGCGGGCGCGATCGCGCGCGCCTACGATTGGCGCCATGCGTTCCTCGCGCTCGGCGTTCCCGGCCTCATCGTCGGCATCGTGGTCTACCTGACCATTCGAGAGCCCGCCCGCGGCCGCCTGGACTCGATCGTCGAAGACTTGAAGCCCTCGATCAAAGAGACGTGGCGATTTTTTCGCCAACAGAAGGCCGCATTCCACGTGGTGATGGGCGGCGGGGTCTGCGCCTTGTGGGGCTGGGGGTTGATGTACTGGACACCGCCCTTTCTGATGCGCACCTATCATTTGGACGTGGGTCAAGCCGGCGCGGTCACCGGCAATATTCATCTGATCGGCGGATCGCTCGCGACCGTCGGCACCGCCTGGCTGTTGTCGCGCCCGTCGATGGCCGATCCGCGCCGCGTCGTCTGGCTGATGGCGGGAGTCGTCGCGCTCACCACCATTCCGTCCATCATCGCCTACTGGACGCACTCGCTCATCGTCGCGAAAATCATGTTCTGGATTTTCATCCCGGCGATTTATTTCTACATCGGACCGTGCTTCGGACTGCTCAATAATCTCTCGCCCTGCCACATGCGCTCCATGTTCATCGCCGTCTCCCTGCTCGTGGCCAATGTGTTCAACTTGATCGTCGCGCCGAAGCTCGTCGGGGAGCTGAGCGACTGGTTTGCCGGCGGTCACGGCACCGACGCGGCCTCGCTGCGGATGGCCATGCTGATCCTCGCGCCCACCGGATTCTGGGCGGCGTATCATTTATATGCGGCGTCGAAAACGATCCTGGCCGATCAGAAGCGGGCCATCGCGTACACCCGGAAGTGGTCTCCATAAACCTGGCCTCCATAAACCCATGCCCAAGAACACCATTGATCGCCGCTGGCTGCCCCTGAACGCTCTGCGCGCCTTCGAGGGCGTCGCCAAACACTTGAGTTTCACCGCCGCGGCGAATGCCTTGCTGATTTCCCAAAGCGCGCTGTCGCGCCATGTGATCACGCTCGAAAAACTGATCGGTGCCCAGTTGTTCGAGCGTCGGCCGCATGCCCTGGTGCTCACCAAGGCCGGACAGCACCTGCTGCCCGCGGTCAAGAAATCCTTCGACCGGTTGGAATTCGCTCTCGATGATATCCGCAACGATGCCGTCGCCCCGTTGCGGACCTTGAGGGTCCAGATGCCGCCGAGCTTCGCCGTGCACCTGGCCGTGCCCATCCTGCGCGACTTTCGGCGCGCCGCCGCCGACGTGGAAATCGATCTGGTGAGCCCCTACGGGGTGGGGCCGCCGTTGACCGATGTGGACGTGGCGGTGGTGTACTCGAAACCCACCGTGACGGATTTGGTCGCGGATCTGCTCTGGCCGGTGCATTTGAGCGTGCTGTGTCACCCGGACATCGCCACTCGCCACGCGGGCAAGGGTCTGGCCGAATTCATCGACTCGAACGAACTGATTCACGTGCGCCTGGCGGAGTTGCCGCGCCACCATCTGTGGAACCAGTTCACGCGTCAGGCGAATTTGAGCGCGGTCAACGTCGAGCGGGGCCTCGTGTTCGATACCGCCGTGCTCGCCGTTCAATATGCGCTGAGCGGGGAGGGCATCGCGCTGCTCGACACTTATTTGTTCGACGATTACCTGCGCTCGGGCCGTCTGGTCAAGCCCTTCGACTATGAATTGGATGACGGCTACGGGTATTACTTGATCACCCAGCCCGAGGCCTTGGGCGACACCGCCATCGCGTTGTTCCGCTCCTGGCTGATCGAGCGCTTCGGCACGGGCGCGAGCGCCGCCTCGGGTAATTTACATTTGGCGGTCTCGAATGAGTGATCGGCCCATGAAGAGCCACGCGCAAGTCGTGGTGATCGGCGGCGGCGTGGTCGGCGCGAGCGTGCTGTATCACCTGACCAAAGCCGGCTGGAAGGATGTGTTGCTGATCGAGCGCGCCGAGTTGACCTCGGGCTCGACCTGGCACGCGGCCGGCGGCATGCACACCGTCAACGGCGATCCGAACGTCGCGAAGCTGCAGCAGTACACGATCGAGCTCTACCAGGAGATCGAGCGGATCTCCGGGCAGTCCTGCGGCGTGCACATCACCGGCGGCCTGATGCTCGCCGGAACGCGCGAGCGCCTGGATTGGCTCAAGATGGCCAAGGCGCGCGGGCGCTATCTCGGGATGGACCTCGAGATCATCAGCGTCGATGAGGCAGCCAGGATGTTTCCGCTGATGGACAAGACGCATTTCACGGGCGCGATGTACGATCCCATCGAGGGCCACGTCGATCCTTACGGCGTGACTCATGCCTACGCGAAATCCGCGCAAATCGGCGGCGCCGAGATCGTCCGGCAGACGCGGGTCACCGATCTCAAACCGCGCCCCGACGGAACCTGGGATGTGATCACGGATCGCGGCAACGTGCGCGCCGAGCATGTCGTGAATGCGGCGGGACTCTGGGCGCGCGAAGTGGGCCGCATGGTGGGCATCGAGTTGCCGGTGCTCGCCATGGAACATCAATATCTGATCACCGGCGACATGCCGGAACTCAAGGGTCAGAAGGAGCAGCTGCACGCCATCGACTTCGAGGGTGAAATCTACATCCGCCAGGAACGTGGCGGCATGCTCATGGGCACCTACGAGCGCGCCGGTGTGCCGTGGTCCGAAGTGACCACCCCGTGGGACTTCGGTCAGGATCTGCTGCCGAACGACCTCGAGCGCATCGCACCCAGCCTCGAAGTGGGCTTCGCGCATTTTCCCGCGGTCGGCGCGGCCGGCATTCGCAAAGTGGTGAACGGGCCGTTCACCTTCGCGCCCGACGGCAATCCGTTGGTGGGCCCGATCAGAGGCTTGAAGAATTTCTGGGTGGCCTGCGGCGTCATGGCCGGATTCAGCCAGGGCGGCGGCGTCGGTCTCGCGCTGTCGCGCTGGATGGTGGACGGCGACCCCGGCGCCGACATCTGGGGCATGGATGTGGCGCGCTACGGCGACTGGACGACGCTCGCGTACACCAACGCCAAGGTGCGGGAGAATTACTCGCGGCGCTTCAGCATTCGATTTCCGAACGAGGAACTGCCCGCCGCACGGCCGCTGCGGACCACGCCGATCTACGAAAGGCTTCAAACGGCACACGCGGTGTTCGGCGACTACTGCGGCTTGGAGCATCCGCTCTGGTTCGCGCCGAGCGCCGCGGAGGCCCACGATCAGGTGAGCTTCCGCCGCTCCAATTCGCACCCGCACGTCGCCGCCGAGTGCCAGGCGGTACAGAATTCGGCGGGCCTTTTGGAAATATCGAACTACGGCAAATTCGACATTCGCGGCCCGGCGGCGGCGGAGTGGTTGTCGCGCGTCATGGCGAACCGCGTGCCCGCCGTCGGGCGCATTGCACTCACCCCGATGTTGAACGAACGGGGCAAATTGATCGGCGACTTCACGATGTGCCGCCTCGCCCAGGATCACTTCTTCCTGGTCGGCACGTATGCGGCGGAACGCTATTACCTGCGCTGGTTCGAGCGGCACCTGCCGCCATCGGGCGTGAGTGTACGACCCTGCGCGATGGAATACGTCGGGCTATCGGTGGCGGGACCGAATTCCCGTGCGCTGCTGCAAACGCTGGTGCGCGACGATCTGTCCACGGCGGCCTTTCCGTTCATGTCGTTCCGGCGCATGGAGATCGGCATGGTGCCGGGGTATGTCGGACGGGTGTCGTTCACCGGTGATTTGGGGTTCGAAATATGGGTGACCACCGACTACCAGAGAGCGCTGTACGATTCGCTCATTCAGGCCGGCCGCGACTTTGGACTGAAGTTGTTCGGCGGCCGGGCGCTCAATGCCATGCGCATCGAGAAGAGCTTCGGCACCTGGGCGCGCGAGTACCGCCCGATCTACGGACCATTCGAAGCCGGACTCGGGCGGTTCGTCGACTTCAATAAGACTGATTTCATCGGCCGCGCCGCGACCGCCGAAGAGAAGGCGAGCGGCGGGGCGCTGCGGCTCGTCACCTTCAAGGTCGATGCGACCGACGCGGACGCGATCGGCGATGAACCGATCTGGCACGACGGCAAGACCGTGGGCTGGGTGACTTCCGGGGCCTTCGGCCATCGGGTGAATCAATCGCTCGCCTTGGGCTACGTGCCGGCGGCGTTGGCCGGCGCGGACACCGGTTTCGAAATCGAAATCATCGGGGAGCGTCACAAGGCCGAGCGTCTGACCGGAGCCGCGTTTGATCCGGGCGGCGCCTTGATGCGAAGGTGAAGGCCGCGGGTTATATTGCCTCCATGTTGGGCGCCCCCGATACCGACGATCTCGGCTATAACGGTCTCACCGAGCTGACCTACGGCCTGCCGGCGGAAACCTATTTTGATCCGCGCCACTATGAGCGCGAGTTGCAACGGATCTGGTATCGCAACTGGGTCTACGTCGGCCGATCGAGCGATCTCGCCGGGGCACGATCGTTTTGCACCTTCGAGTTGGGTGATCAACGGCTGCTCTTGGTGCGGGACGATGACGGGCACTTGCGCGGCTTTCACAACACCTGCCGGCACCGCGGGGCGGCGCTGTGCCGCGAACCGAATGGGGTGATGCGCAGCGGCGCGATCGTTTGTCCCTACCACGCGTGGGTCTACAACCTGCAGGGAGACCTGCTGCGTACGTCATCCAAGAGCCAGGCGAGCGGTTTCGACGTAGCCGATTTTCCGCTCTACAAGGTCGCCGTCAGGGAATGGAACGGATTCATCTTCGTCGCGCTCACCGACACGCCGCCGCCGTTCGAGAAAACCTTCGACCTGCCGCTCGATCGCATGGACACGTGGCCGCTCGAGGATTTGATCGTCGGCCACGTGCTGCTCAAGACCATCGAGAGCAACTGGAAGATATTTTGGGAAAACTACAACGAGTGTTTGCATTGCCCGAGCGTTCATCCGCAACTCTCGCGGTTGGTGCCGATCTACGGACGCGGATTGTTGGAGGAGCGCGACGATCCGCAGTGGCGCGCGCATGACGCGGAGGAGGACCCCAAGTACAAGGGCGGCTTGCGCGCCGGCGCCGCCACCTGGTCGCTCGACGGCAAGACCACGTGCAGGGTTTTTCCGGATCTGTCCGCCGCGGACCGCAAGGCCGGGCATCTGTACATGACCGGTGTGCCGTCGGTGTTTCTGGTCGGCCACGTCGACTACGTGCGGGTGGTACGCTTGCGGCCCTTGGGGCCGGAACAAACCGAACTGCGCGTCGAGTATTTATTTTCGCGCGAGACCCTGGCCGATCCGCAATTCGACCTGCGCAACATCGTGGAATTCACGGACCGGGTCATGTCCGAGGATGCTGAAGTGTGCGAACTCAATCAGCGCGGGCTCAAGGCAGGGCCGCACGTGCGCGGGGTGGTGATGCCGGAGGAATACGTCCTCAGACAATTCCATGACTGGGTCCGCGCTGAACTGTCCAACGGTTAAGCTCGGAACCCTGTTGCGGGCAATGGCGCGGTGCCCGGCGGTAATGCGGTGCCCGGCCTTGCTGCTGTTCGCGACGGTGGTCCTGAGCGCGACGGCGTGTGGCAAGCGCGAGCACGCTGCGCCGGCGGCCGAAGCGCGGGTCCTCAATATCTACAACTGGGCCGATTACATCGGCTACGACACCATCGCCGAATTCGAGCGCCGCACGCACATCAAGGTGATCTATGCGCTGTACGATTCCAACGAAACGCTCGAAGCGGTGATGTTGGCCGGCCATTCGGGCTACGACATCGTCAGCACCACCACCGCGTTCTATGGCCGCCAGATCAAAGCCGGCGCCTACCTGCCGCTCGACCGCTCGAAGCTGCCGAACTGGAAGAATCTCGATCCGGCCGTGCTCGCGATTCAAGCCCAGGCCGACCCGGGCAATCGCTACGCCGTGCCGTACCTGCATGCCATGAACGGCTTCGTCTACAACATCGATCTCGTCAAGGCGCGCATGCCGGATGCGCCGACCGACAGTCTGGCCATGATATTCGACCCCAAAGTGGTGGCGCGCTTCGCTGATTGCGGCGTGACTTTTTTGGACTCCCCGGAAGATGTAATTCAACTCGCCTTGGCGTATTTGCACCTTAACCCGAATTCCCACAGCGAAGAGGACCTGCACGCGGCCGAGCGGCTGCTGATGGCGGTGCGGCCCTACATCCGCACCTTCGATTCGAGCGACTACTGGCATCAATTGGCAGCCAACGAGACCTGCATCGCGATCGCCTGGTCGAGCGACTACTCGGTGGCGCAGGCGCGTGCGAGAGAAGATCACACCGGCGCGCGGCTGGCGTTCACGCTGCCCAAGGAAGGCTCGAACATCACCTACAATGCGTTTCTGATTCCCGCCTCGGCGCCGCACCCGGAAGAAGCGCACGAGTTTCTGAATTTCATTCTGGAGCCCAAAGTGATTGCCGAGATCACCAACGACATCCATTACGGCAATGACAATCTCGCGGCGCGCGCCTTCATCAACCGCGACATATTGGACGACCCCGCGGTGTACCCGCCGCCCGAGCTGCGCGGCCGGCTATATCTGCCGGTCGAACTCGGCCCGGATTATGACCGGCTGCGCACGCGCGTCTGGACGCACATCAAGACCGGCCAATAGAGAAGAGTCGAGCCCCCCGCACAGTCTCCCTCGACCGGCCCCCATCGCGCTATGCCCCATATTGGTGCATCCGGAGCCAAAAAAGTGGGTTCGGTGAACTGGAAAAGAGCGTCGCCGACCCCATAACAAGGCTGGGCCGCTGGGCAGCCGGCGGTTGGAATAAAGCTAAGATCAGGAGATTGGAAAATGCTTGGAACGATAGCCCGATGGGGCCACAACACCTTGTTGATTGCATTGGCTTTTATGACATTGGCGTTGTTTTTTCTGTTTAGATAAATAACCAAAAGCGGGCCACGCGCCACGGCGCGTGTTTGCCCATACCTATCGACCTCAAGGGGCGACGGGCAAAACAGACACTGGCACGGAATCATCGAATTACACGGGCCACCTACAGCATAGCCGTCAGCATTCGAGCGTTCCTACCCTCCAGTAGCCACCGTTTCGGCATGACATAACCTGCCTGCCCATCCGGATTTCTCCGCTGAACATAACTCCGCGGCAGCGGTGATCTGTGCACTGCCTTCCGCCACCGGCGGAAGGGACACACCACACTCCGGTCCCTACAGAGGGACAACTTCCATGATTACCCAACGCGGTGTAGAGCGATTGATGCTGGTCACGATGCTTCTTGTCGGCGTGACCATCGGCACGGCGCGGGCGCAGGAACGCGAGGCTCTGCCGACTCAACATCTGCGCGAGGAAGCGCGCGCCGGGAAACCGGTCGGTACGCTGCCGCAGGACCAGGTGCTGCATTTCGACATGATGCTGCCGCTCCGCGCTCCGGAGACACTCGACCAGTTTCTGCATGACCTCTACGACCCTGCGAACCCCTCCTATCGCCGCTTCGTGACACCCACCGAGTTCACCGCCCGCTTCGGCCCAACGCAAGCGTCCTGGAACGAGTTGGTGAACTTCGCCCGGCAAAGCGGTTTCACCCTCATCGGCGGTTCCCGCGACGAGATGGATTTGCGGCTGACGGGCACGGTTCGCGCCGTCGAAGCAGCCTTCCGCGTCAAGATGCGGGTGTTCAATCATCCGCACGAGGCGCGCACCTTCTACAGCCCGGACAGCGAGCCTACGGTCGACATGCAAGCCGTGGTTTGGCACATCTCCGGACTCGACAATTTCGCGACACCACAACCGCGCTTTCACCCGCGCTCCCACTTCACCGCAAGACCCCTGACGACGAGCGGCGCCTGTCCGGGCAATTCCTATTGCGGCAGCGACATGCGCCCGGCGTATTACGGCGGCAGCGCGCTCACGGGCGCAGGCCAGAGCATCGGACTCGTGGAATTCTACGGTTACGAGAGCGCGGATCTCGAGACATACTTCAGCAATTCCGGCCAGACCAACAGGGTGCCGGTGAACGCCATTTCGACCGACGGCACTTCGGTGAACTGTGTCTACGCGAACGGCTGCGACGACACGGAACAAACGCTCGATATCACCCAGGCGATCGGCATGGCGCCCGCGCTCGCGCAGTTGAACGTTTACATCGGCGGCACCGACACCGCCATCCTGTCGGCGATGTCGGTCCCCGCCGTCGGATCGATCACGGGTAAGGTCGACGCGCAACTCAGTTGTTCGTGGGGCTGGGGTCCGTCGGATCCGGCCACCGATGATCCGTTGTTCAAGAAGTTCGCGGCGCAGGGCCAGAGCTTTTTCACCGCTGCCGGCGACAGCGGGGCGTACAACCCGTCATCCCAGTACGTTTATCCGGCGGTCGACGCCAACGTCACGGTCGTGGGCGGCTCGGATTTATCGACCACGGGGCCCGGTGGCGCATGGCTCGGCGAAACGGCCTGGAGCGATGGCGGCGGGGGATTCCTCGCCTCGGCCAATATTCTGCTGCCGGCCTGGCAAACGGCCGCGATCGCGGCTTTCAATGCACGCTCGAGCAATGCGGGTTCGACGACCTGGCGCAATGCGCCCGACGTTGCGGGCGAGGCAAATTTCGATTTTTACGTCTGCGCCGATCAGCAGGGCTGTACCGAGAACGAGTATGGTGGAACGAGCTTTGCCACGCCGATGTGGGCAGGTTACATGGCGCTCGTCAATGAACAGGCGGCGCTCAATGCCCAATCGCCTTTGGGTTTTCTGAACGCGACCCTCTACGCGATCGGCAACGCTGCCGGAAGCGGCTATGCCGCGGCATTCCACGACATCACCTCCGGCAGCAACGGCTACTCGGCCCAGGTCGGTTACGATCTCGCGACCGGCTGGGGCAGCCCGAACGGCGCCGGCCTGATTGCGGCGCTGGTCGGCACCGGCGGCCCCAGCTTTTCGCTGAGCGCCGGCGGCGCGATCTCGGTGGCGCCCGGCGGGAGCGGCAGTGTCGCGCTGACGAGTATGGCCAGCGGCGGCTTCAATTCCTCGATCACGCTGGTGGCGAGCGGCCAACCGGGCGGCGTCACCGTCACCTTCAGTCCCGCCTCCATCACCGCCAGCGGCTCATCGAGCATCGGCTTCCAGGTTGCGTCGACGACTGGCGTGGGTGTTTACCCGATAACAGTGACCGGGACCAGCGGCAGCCTCGTGCAAACCGCGGTAGTGACGTTGACGGTCGCGGCCGCACCGGGGTTTTCCTTGTCCGCGAGCGCAGTCAGCCTGTCGCTGACGGCAGGATCGAGCGGGAAGCTGACCGTGTCCAGCAGCGCGTCCGGTGGTTTTACCGCGCCGATCGCGCTCTCCGTGAGCGGACAACCGGCGGGTGTCACCGCCGCCTTGAGCAGCGCATCGTTTATCGCGCCCGGTGTCGTGACGCTGAACATGACGGCGGCGTCGAACGCAGCAGCAGGCAGCTACTCCCTCGTCATCACCGGCACAGGCGGTAATGTGACGAAGACGCTCACCGTGACGTTGGTGATCGCGAGCGCTCCCGCGCCCACGTTCACCATCAGCATCAATGCCCCGGCATTGTCCGTCGCTCGGGGAAAGAGCCGCACGTACAACGTGCGAACCGTGGCGACGGGGTCAACCGTGCCGGTGATCGTCCTGTCCCTGACCGGCTTGCCGACCGGCGTCACCGCCAAGTTCAGTCCGGCAACGATCAACGGCACGGGTCAGTCGACTCTCTCATTGGCGGCCGCAGCGACGGCAAAACCGGCCACCACCAGCCTGACATTGTCCGGCACAGCCGGCACTACCACGCATAGTTCTACGGTGAATCTCACCGTCAATTGATGCCGCGCGACTTGCGCCTGTTCACGGCCAGCCGCGGAAACGCAACACCGCGCGGTGCGGGGCAATCGATTAGCTGATCCGCAACAGAGGCTCTGCGTCGCTGGGGACTCAGCCATTCCGGTGCGCACCCACCGTGTGGCATCTCGCTGAATGCACAGTCATTTCACATATGCGAGTGCTCACAGTGGTCGCTGCGAAATAAAAACTTGCGGCCTGTCTCCAAAGCGCGAATCCGATGGTCACGTCTCAATTTGAATCGCTCATATCGATATTATCGCCACAAGCAATAAGTGCCGTAGCGATGCCCGATCCACAATGGAGAGCGACCAATGCGTTTAGTAGTACTGAGTTACCGCCTGACCAAGATCAAAGGCGTGCTCGTGTCCGTGGGCATCTGTGCCCTCACCAATGCCACGATGTTCATCGCCTCCGTGGCCGGTGCCGCCGGCATCGCATTGACCTTGTCGAGCGCTGCGCAGGCGCAGTCGCCTCCCGCGGGCTGCAGTGCCGGTAACGCCACTGGCACCATTAGCACCGCATCGAGCGGCAGCACGGTGCAGTGGACCGCTCCCACGACGTGCGACGTCCGCGCCACGATCACCAACGTCAATGGCGACGCGCTCAGCGCCTCCGGGACTTTGGGGCACGATTACCTGACGATCGGCAGCAACGGCGCCCTTCATGCCAGTCTCACCGGCTCCGTATTGAGCGGTGCCTACGTCGCTGGATTCAGCAACGTCACCAATATTGGCAGCATCTCGACCGCCGGGTACTCCACCATTACCGGCGACTACCTTCAGACGACCACCACGTCGACCATCGGCACCGTGGTGAGCACGATTACCACCGGTCTCACCGGATCGGGCAACACGTTCAAGATCGACGGCGTCAACAATCAATCGACCGGCAGCATCGGGTCATTGAGCAACTATGGCCTGATCCAGGCCACCATCGACTCGGGTATTACTTCGAATCAGGTATCGCAGGGAATCCTCGTCGGCGTGAACAACGACGGCACCATCGGCACCCTCTACAACAGCGCTCTGATCTCGGCCAGCCTCGGGAAAGGAGTGTCCGGTACGTCGAATCAATTCTTCGTTATCGGCGTCGCCAATTCCAACCAGATCGGCGCATTGACCAACGTCGGCAGCATCGACGGCGCCATCGGCATCCTCAATGGCAGCGTCGCCTCGGTGGGCAACGGGCCCAGCAGCCTCACCAGCAGTTCGGCGACGATGGGTGCCCTCAGCAATTCGGGCTCCATTTCCGGCGGTACAGCCGGCTTGGTGAACACCGGACAGATCGGTTCGATCACCAACAGCGGCGCGATCTTGGGCGGCTACGCGGGCATCCTCACGGGTCCGTCCTCCTCGATCGGTTCCATCAATAATTCGGGCTACATCTCGGCCAACACGGGGATGCAGCTTCAAGGCACGCTCGGCAGCCTGACCAACAGCGGCTCGATCGTCGGCAGTGTCGCCATCTTCGCGACCCCAACATCCTCCATCGGATCGATCGACAATCAGCTCTCGGGAGTGATCGTCGGCAATAGTTATGCTGGCATGGTGCTCCGGGGCACGCTCGGGACGCTGACGAATGAGGGCTACATCGGGAGCGGAGCCGAGGGCCAGATCGCCATCCTCAACGCCGGCACGATCAATACGCTGATGAATAGCGGAACGATTGCTGGGAACGCCACTGGAATTCAAAATATCCGCGGCACGATCAATAGTCTCAATAATTCCGGCAGCATTACGGGGGGATATGCTGGCTTGGAGAACCTCTTCCAAACCGTCAATTCCACGATCGCCTACGGAACCATCAATACTCTCGTCAATTCGGGCGAAATCAGCGGCAATACGTTCGGAATCTACAGCAACGACTCGATCGGATCACTGACGAATAGCAGCAACGGCACGATCACGGGCGGCGTCGCGGGCATCTTCAACGACGGCGGCACGATTGGAACGATCGTCAACTCCGCCGGCGCGGTTATCTACGCGAGCACCGGCACCGGGCTGCGCAATAACGGATATATCGGCGGCGTGTCGAATGCGGGCTTGATCCAAGGATATACCGGCGTTGCGAACAGAGGAGGCATCGATAGCTTCAGCAACGATGGAGTCGTCTCCGGCGTCAACGGCTACGGCGTGTCCAACGACTCGTTTGGCTCCATCGGCTCGCTGACCAACGGCGCCGACGGCATCATCGTCAGTGAAGCCGGCCCGATGGCGGGCACCGCCATCTATAACGATGGTCATATCGGCTCGCTGACGAACAACGGCACCATCACCGCCAACGAGCTGTCCGGCGCCGGCATCAACAACCAGGGCTTTTTCATGGCCACGGGCCCAGCGTCGATCGGCACGCTGACGAACGCCGGATTGATCAACGGCGGTCAATACGGTGTCGTCAACACGGGCAGCGAAGGCGGCCCTGCAACCATCTCCGAACTCGACAACAGCGGGGTGATCACCGGCGGCGTCACAGGTATCTACAATGCCGGTCTGATCGGGTCGCTCACAAATAGCGGTTTGATCTCCGGCGTCGATCAAGGTATCAACAACACCATCGGCATTTTCGCTCCCTCCGACGTTCCCGGTGGCACCATCGAGACCGTGGTCAACTCGTCAGGCGGCACGATCACCGGGGGTACCACGGGTATCGTCAACGCCGGTCTGATCGGCCAACTGACCAACAGCGGTGTGATTTCAGGTACCGACTCCACCGGTATTTCAAACAATAACGGAGGCACCATCGGCTCTCTGATCAACTTGTCCGGCGGAACGATCAAGGGCGGTAGCAGCGGCGTTTATAATGGCGGTCTTGCGCTCATCGGTAAGCTCACGAATGCCGGCAAGATCGTCGGTGGCTCCACCGGCATCTACAACGACGGCTCGATCGGCACGCTGAGCAACACCGGCGTGATCACCGGCGGCACGTACGG